>Ga0308415_1000170_pt1 | contig 27909 bp, 30 predicted proteins | sample HotsprSampleOS55_FD_203465 | JGI IMG/M metagenome (GOLD analysis project Ga0308415, IMG submission 203465) | Hot spring phototrophic mat microbial communities from Octopus Spring, Yellowstone National Park, Wyoming, United States - 20090730_OS55 ... | reverse complement strand
AGTAAGCTGAGTTATTCGAAAAAAGTGCAAAAAATACATAACCAACTCCGATAAGGCTGATAACTAAGAGCACTAAAGATATGAGATGTACAGCAACAGCAACCATTTTTGTCTTAGTTTTTGACACCGCCATTTGAGGATTAATTTTTCTGATATGTTCTACAATCGTATTGGTGTCATATATATCAGAGAGTGCCCCTCGTTTTTCGCTCGCTGCTGAGAGCAATTGAGTCCTCAGCTTTGCTCTCGCTTGTTCTCTGCTCGCCCTAAGTTTTTCATCTTTAACTCCACTCATGGGCAATTCTGCATCCAGGATTGTGGTGATGTATTTGTCCCTTGCTTGCTCGTACTCCCGCTTTGCTTCCTGCTCGGCGGCGGCCTTATCTGCCTGGATTTGCTCCAGCGTACGCTCCAGGCGCTCTTGAGCCTGGGCGATCTCCTGCTGATACTGCCTTACTGCGTTAAGAAGTGCGTGTAGGATTTGGCGTTGCTGTTGGATCAATGCTGAAACGGTCATTGTACACCTCCTGTGTTTATTTTATGCGCGTTTGACTTTGCCATTGGGCATCGGCGGCGGTGGTGAGTTGGGTATGGTGCGCCGTCGTCTGGCGCAGGCGGCGCAGGATGACGCGTTGTTCTTGAATCAGGATGGGTTCGGACATGGAAACATTCCTCCGACAGATCTTTCAATCAGCCGTCCGATTCGGCCTCATCGCCGCTTGAGCGAGAGGCACAATGAGGCCCTCGCGACGGGCTATCTCAATGAGGGCACTGCTGTCATCCTCTTCAAACTGGCGCTGTCCAACCGCAACAGGTTCGATGCGACTATCGGTGCGGGCCGCCACTCGCCATAGCAGGTTCACGTCATCCCGCCGGCGTTCGTTGTCAAACCGGGGTGACACCACCAGCAAATCAATGTCGCTCCAGGGGTCGGGATGACCACTCGCCTGAGAGCCAAACAGTACACCAAAGCGAACAGGAATACCATGCCGCACCAGGGCTTGCAGGTACCGCCTGACCACCTTTACAATCGCTTCATCAGCCATCGGTATATCTCCTGTGCCCGCCGCAAATAGCCTTCTGCTTCATCTTGGGAGGGTGGTGGAATCAGCACATCGGGATAACGGCCTTCGATGTGAAAGGCGTTTATCTCCGCCAGGACATCTACCTGGGCCTGACTCAGGGGAAGTGCGGCCAGTTCAGCCAGGCGTACCAGGTTATGGAGCCTGGGAGCCAAATCCTGGGTATGACGGCATACATGAGCTTTGAGCAACTTTTCCAGGCTCAAATGGACAAAGAATAGTCCATGGCGTGTTCTGCTTCTCCCTCCCTCAGGCAAGGTATCGTTCGGCATAGGCTTTCCAAAAGTGGTAACGCTGGGCGTAAGGGTCGGCCACGTGGGCCTGGCAGACGCGCAGGATCTTTTCCAGCACGCTGTGATCGGCCAGGGCAGCCTTGCGCAACTTGGCCCAATCCTGCCGTTTGCCGCGGGCGATGATGTCGTCAATGGCAGCCAGAGTGAATTGCTGATGGGTAAGATGACGGTGCCACATCGGGAGTGTCACCCTACAATTCCAAAGCACGTCGTAGCCGTTGATCTACCTCGGCCAAGTCGAACAGGCTCAGAGCGCCAACATGGTAGATCACCCGCATCGGGTCAAAGGTAAACAACACCGGTTTAACGGCAGAAGGATAGCGCAAACCGGCTGCCTGCCAATCCCTCAATACATAGTCCAACAGCCCACCGGCTGCAGCAACCCTGGATGTGATTGCAGCCAGAATCAGGTCGGGTTCTGTAGCATGGTAAAGTGAACCGCTCACCACCACAGCCGGCCTCACCTTTGTTGTGCTGAGGTCACTGAACGGAAACGGCACCAGAACAACATCACCGCGCTGAAACGCCATAGAGTTCCTTCCAGTAGTCGTAACGGGCATCCTCTTCGTTGTTCCACACCCGCTGCAGGGCACCTTCCGACAGAAACGACCACCCTTCCTGTTCGGCTTGCCGGTCCAGGAGATCGGTCAGATTGAAGAGAATGTCCAGGGCTTTCTCGATGATCTGATCTTCACTAAGGGCTTTGGCTTTGGCCAGGCGGCTCAGGCGGTCTGCGTGATGCGTAGACAGTCGGACTTGTTTTTCCACAACATTCTCGCTCATTATTGTGCCTCCTACTTCACATTTCTCCTTGCCCCGGCGATGACCTGCGCCAGGCGTTCCATCTCACGCTGGACGGCAGGCGGCTGGGGCGCCAGCACTTCCCAGTATTCCTTTTCAAAATCGCGACGCACCAGGTCGGTCCACACCTTTTTGGTCTCCTCCCAGCGCAAAGCCAGGGCTTTCCACTCGGTCTCCAGTTGGGAAATGGCAGTGTTCAGGTTGGACATAGTTCTCTCCTGTTACAGGTGGTTCTCATCCTCGCTCCGGGCTGCCCATCATCCCTTCAATGGACTCGGGACCACGCTCCCTCTCCGGGCTGCCGGCGGCTTCGGGATGGCTGCCCACGCCGCTTGCTCCAGCCAGCGCTTCAGCCAGCGAAACGCCCTCCCGCAGCGGCTGCCAGGCGTCGCTGCCGGCGGGACGCACGTACACGTCTGCCAGCCCCGTCTCGCTCTGGATGACTACCGCCACGGCAGGGACGTTCTCCGGCCCCAACTCCTTTACCAAAGCGGCGATGCGCTCGTTAGTCGGACTCCACTGGGATGAAGTCGGGTCGGCCATCTTCTCTGCCTGGGCGGCAATCCATTCAGGCGAGCCTTGCTCACCGTGCCGCGTCTGGCCGGGGTGAAAGGGCGCACGGCCGTGCGCCCCTACAACTTTGGATTCCAGCACGATGAGCGGCAGTCCAGGCGCGGTGAAAACGCGGTCAAAGCCGTGCTTGGGCTGGTCAAAGGGGAGTTCCTGGAAGCCGGGCTGTTCGCGCACCAGGCGCGCCGAGAGTTCCTCGCCGGCTGCGCCCAGCGCGTGGCGCACGTCGGTCGCCAGCCAGCGGGTGACGGCGATGGCGGCAGCGGTCAAGCCAACACCCAGCGCTGCCAATCCCACAGCAGTGACAAAGGTTTCACCTGCAGCCTGCACCGGCGGTGTGGTCACGGAGCCGCCGGAGGAAATGCCCATTGCCACGTAGGATTGCAGCGTGGTAATCTTGCGTTCCAGGAAGGCATTGGCTTTGGGCAGTTCGCCATCCAGCCAGGCTTTGAGCCGCTGCGCTTGACGGTGGTACTCCTCAGCCTGTCTTTCTACCAGGCGGGTCCACTCCTGCACCGTACGCAGTTCTGCCTCTGCTTCGGCCAGATGAAGACGCGCGCGCTCGAGGGCAGCCTCTTCTGCCGGGCAGGGGAGCTGGATGACGTTGCCGTTCTTATCGCGCATACGGCGGCTTTCCAGACAACGCTGATAAGCCGCCCAGGCGCGGTTATAGACTTCTCGCCGACGGTTGATCTCGTTGCGCCAGTAGTTCAGCCGTTCCTGCAGCCAGTCCAGTGTGCGGCGGATTTCTATTTCGGCGGCGTTGAGGATTTCCTGCGCCTGCGCGTTGAAGCGGGTCAGATGTCCCTTGAACTCTTCCAACGCCTGGATAGAGAGGACGTGAGCCGAAGACATCGCCCCTCCTTAACGTTGTTGCAGGTACTCCTCGATCCGCTGGGCTTTGCGCAACAGGAAGGGGATGTGCTCATCGGCGGTGCGCATAAAGTGCGCCAGCACACGCATGGTCTGCTCGAACTCCTGGGCGAACTTTTGATGCTCCTGGTCACGCCAGGTATCGCCCAGGCGGACGAACTGGGCTTGCAGACGCGATGTGCTTTCGCGCAACTGGTTGTTGAACTGCTTGAGTTCGGCAGAAAAGCGGCGCAGGTCTTCGGGATTGGCAATGGCTTGTGGCATAAACAACCTCCAAACGGCTGCAAATGTGATAGGGCTGTGCCGCCCAACGGCTCGCGCTTCACCTGCGCCGCGAAGCGCAGCGGAGCGGCGTCAGGTGCAAGCGCATGTTAGCCCGCCGAAAACTCTCTCAGGGGTTCAGAAAAAACGTTACTAACCAAAAGACTATAAGCAAGATAGACACTACTGCTGGAATTCGAGTTAGACTCAGGTAGTTGGATCGCCAAGACGTAATGCCCTCAAACACAAAACTGCGCGTTCCTAAGTCAGTTTCATCTAGGGGCGAGAATAAAGCAGGTAAATCTTGCCTGCCTATTTTCGTCTCAATTTCTTTTCGTAGGTCATTGATTCGCTTGATTTGACGTTTTAATACAAACTTGTCCTGAGCGCTTTGTACATACAAAAAAATAGAGATAAACAAACCAAGTAGGGATATGATGAACATTCCTTTTGATGATAGGGTTGTGGCTGACAGCCAAGAGTTTGCAAGCAAACCTGCCAGCGCAATATCAACTCCAAGCAATATGTTAAAACGAGTGGCAACTCTGGTTGCGTACCCATCGAAGTACTCGATGGCCACCTTATAGGCTTCCAGAAGAAACGCAAATTCGTTGCCTTGAGCGTTTGGCATATCTATCTCTCCTTGTTTTCTCTGGCGGGCTAACTTGTGCTTATCTCGACTCTCTGTTTTATCTTGCAAGACTCTCTATCTTATGCTATGCTGCAGCCACCGTTGACCGTAGACTCACCCCGTTCGACGCTATTATACAATGAACCCCCTGTCAAATGAGGCACAATCAGGGTGCAGGCATGAGTTGACAGAGACGTGAGCGCTCCGCCCGGAACAGGTACGATTTGGGTATCACAACAAGCCGTACCAGGAAGGCGGGCTGGCGTCCCCCTTTTGTCCGTGTGGGAGAAAGGGGTACGGGTGATGAGGGGCGACAGCGCGCCGAATGCAGAAAGTCGCTTATCTCTCTCAAGAAATCTACGCTTGAGAGGGGGTTCGGAGGGGCGCATCGCAGCGAGCAGCAAGATGGCGAAGAGACCAGAGTCGAAGCGATACGGGCAGGGTGCGTCGAGCGATGCCGTCCATCCCCGGACGTTCCCCGCCATATCGAGACATCCCCAGCAGGCGCAGGAGGAATTGGAGCAAGTCGAAGCGGCAGCTCTCACCAGATTACCGGTACCAGGCCAGCGCGTATGATGTCCTGATCACAGGTGATCACACCGTCCACCGGGGTGACGGGGGTCAGCGCCGCACCGACAATCAGGGCATCGTGAATATCAAGTTCCATCGGCATAGCCCTGATGATTTCCAGGTCAATGGGTCGAATCACACATCGGCCATCAGCCTCGATCACGGTGAAAACACGCTCACGTGTTGCGTCCTGTGCACCGAGCCGGCGATCATTCGTCAGGCGCCAGACCAGTGCATGTGTGTCGAGAACATACGTTTTCACGGCACGTCCTCAGAAATCCGGTACCTGCCTGCCTGGATCTCCTCAAGGCTGATGTCGAGATCGCCCCACATGCCTTTCAAATCCTTCAACGTGAGGGCGCGGTCCTCAGGCGCAGCAGGCTCTGGCGCCAGAAACGTCACCAGGATCCTGGAGCGATTCCGCACAGGCGGTTTCTCCAACAGCCTGATCTGGATCACGACGTCGTACTGAACGCCAGGCGAAACCCGAGGAATTCGTTGCGCACGGTTGGCGCGAGGCGGAAACGGCAGGCGCAGCGCGCGAAGCCGTGCGGGTTGGCGAACGATCCGCCGCGCAGGATGCGTCGTCCGGGGGCGTTCGGATCTTCGCGCCCATCGTCGGAGCGATACGGGTAGGGTGCGTCGAGTGATGCCGTCCACTCCCAGACGTTCCCTGCCATATCCAGGCATCCCCACGGGCTTGCGCCGGACGGGTAGGAGCCGACAGGCGTCACGATGCCTGGACCGCCGTCGCGGGTGTTGGCGCGGGTTGGGTCCCATTCATTGCCCCATGGGAAGCGCCGCCCGTCACTGCCGCGTGCGGCATACTCCCACTCCGCTTCGGTTGGCAGGCGGTAGGGTGTTGCCATCAGGTTGCTGAGCCAGCGGCAGAAATGTCGCGCGTCTTCCCAACTCACATCGGTCACCGGGCAGTTGCGCAGGTGGTTGGGGGGTGTTGCGCCGCGCCAGATGAGCGGCGGACGGGCGCCTGTGTCGGTGACGTAGATGGCGTAGAGTGCATTGGTAACCGGCGTATCCGCAATGGCGAACGGCGGAAGGCAGAGTCGATGCTGCGGCGACTCTTCACGGTACGACTCGCGGGTGCCGCCGTAGGTTTTCGCCAGCATGCTGAGTTCACGCTCTGGCGTTCCCATCAGAAATGGTTGTGATGGTGGGAAGACAAAATCGGGCAAAAGATCGGAGAGTTTCATAAGCAGCGATAATGAGAGCCTGGAATGCGATATTTTGCAGCGCGCAAAGGCGAATTGGTCACACAATGTTCCATGTGCTGCCGTTCGGTGTTTTGACAATTTCGATCTGCACCGGAAACATATCCTTCAATTCCTGGATGTGGGTAATCACCAGTACGCGGCGGAAATCGCTCTGCACCGAGATGATCGCCTCGACCAGGCGCTCACGCCCGCGAGCATCCTGCGATCCGAATCCTTCGTCGATAATCAGGGTTTCCAGGCGCGCGCCAGCACGCCGCGCCAGCAACTTCGAGAGTGCGATTCGGATGGCGAAGTCGAGGCGAAACGCTTCGCCGCCGCTGTAGGCGTCGTACACGCGGGTGCCGAGCGCATCGGCGATTTTGATGTCGAGTGTCTCGGCGATCTCCCCTTTCTTCGTGTCGCGTTGTGTCTCGAAGGTCAGGTGCAATTGATTGTCGGTCATGCGGCTAAGCAGGCGGTTGGCTTCGCGTTCCAGTTCAGGAAGCGCCGTTTCGATCAGCATCGCCTGGACGCCTTTCTTGCCAAACGCCTGCGTTAGTTCGTCGAACAACCCTTTGCGTTCGAGCAGCGCCTGGCGTTGCGCTTCGGCGTCAGCGAGTGCGCTGGCTGCCTCCTGTGCGCGGCGCAGATCCGCCTGGCGTTCGCCCAGGTCTTTCTGGCGCACCATCACCTCGCGGTTAAGTTCGTTGAGTCGGGCGGCAGCCTCGGCACGCGCGCGCGCGGCTGGCGCCAGGTCGCGCAGGCGTTCGTCGAGGGAACGCATGTCCTCCTCGTCGGCAGCGATCTGTGCGTCGAGTTGCCGGAGACGCTCAGCCGCGCGCGCAAGCTCGTCGCGGTTTTCGGCAAGCCACTCTTCGGCGCGTTGCAGGTGCGTCTGGTCTTCTTCCCAGTGGCGCAACATTCTGACTTTAGCCTGCGCCTGCTCGTATCGCTCGCGGCTGTACCCTAGCGCTGCGATCTGCCGGTCGATGTCCGCAAGCGCCGCGCGTTCGTCGTGCGCAAAATCGTTGTGCGTCAGGCGCCTGGTCAACTCAGCGACGATCTGCTCCTGTTCGTGCAAAGCAGGGTCATCATTGTCGATCTGCTGGATCTCACGTCGCAGCGTCTCGATCTGCGCCTGAAGCATCGCCTGTTCACGGCTGCGATCTTCGAGATCGGCAACCTGCCGTTCGACGGCGGCAATGTCACGTTCGAGCGCATCAACCGATCCCAGTGCGTTGATCTCGGCGTCGATGCGCTTCAGTTCCTCGCGCGCCGCTGGTTCATAATCGTTTTTCAACAGGCGCAATGCCACATCGTCGTGCAGGCGTTGCGCCTCGATCTGCTGCTGGCGGCAGACGTCACATTTTGCCAGTTCGCTTTCCAGGCGCGCAATGCGTCCCTGAACGTCGGGGAGGGTGTTAACGCGCGCTTCGATGGTGCGAATGTCGCTGCGCAAACGTTTGAGATGCGCTTCAAGATGATCGGCTTCGCGTTTTGCAACCACGTACTGCTGGCGCAGTGCCTGCCGTTCGCGTTCATACTCCGCCTGGATGTGCGCGATGCCGTCATATCCTAGTTCGCTCTTGCAGAGCGGGCAAACTTTGAGATCAGGACCGAGCAGGCGCAGTTTCTCATTGATCTGATCGCCCTGCTTTTTGACCGTTTCGCATGTGGCGCGGATAGCGCCGATCTTTTCGGCGAGAGCGCGCTCATCGCTGCGGAGTGTTTCGAGGCGAGTTGCTTCTTCCTCAATGCGGGTGCGTTCTGCGAGCGCCGCTGCAAGTTCGCTGCGCCATTGCGCTTCATGCTTCAGTTGATCTGCCAGAGCGCGCAGGATTCGCTTCTGCTCTTCGCGCGTGGCAACCAGCGAGTCGTGTTTCAGTTTGATGTCGCTCTCCAGTTCGGTGCGGCGTCGCAACAGTTCGTTGACGCGCCGCAACCGTTCGATCAGCGTGGCACGACGGGTGCGGGCAGCGGATAGCGCTTCTGCAATTGGGGAAAGTTCTGCGAATTGTGCGGCGAGGCGCTGGAGTTCTGCAACTAGTTTCGGGCGACGGGCAGCGCGTTCGCGGAGAGTCTGAACCTGCGTTTCGGCAACACGCAGATCAGATCGGATAGCGTGTTCCGCGTTGGCAAGCGCCTGGGCGAGCTCTGCACGACGACTCTGCAGACGATCATACTCGTCGCGCAGGTTAGCGAGACAGTCACACTCCGCTTCGGCGGCGCGAAGCAGGCGAATACCCTCCTCAATCTCGGCGCGACGCGCAATCCAGGACTCGGCGCGCTCCTGATATGTTCGCAAACGCTCCACCTGTTCAGCCTGCGCATTGCGGTCTTTGCGTCGTTCTTCAATCTGCGCGCGGCGATTATCACGGATTGCACGGAGACGTTCGAGTTCCTGTTCTCTGGCGACAGCAGCATCGAGTGCCTGCCGCGCTGCATCGACACGCGCCAGTGCATCAGTGACACGCTCTTCGGCAGCGCGCACTTCTTCCACCAGCAGGTCATAGCGTTCCGCCTGTCGGCGCAATTCACCGATCTGTCCTTCGAGACCGCGAATCTGCCCTTCAATGTTGCGCGCGCGCTCCTTCGCCCGACCCTCCAGTTCATCGTAGATGCTCAAACCGAGAATATCTGCCAGAACCTGCTTGCGCTTCGCTGGCTCTTTGCGGGTAAACTCATCGGCGCGCCCCTGACGCAGGTAGGCGGAGTTGGCGAACATCTCATAATCCATCCGCAGCGTACGAGTTATCAGCTGCTGCGTTTCACGGATGCCGCCGGGTGTGAGCGAGCGCCATTCGTTCCCATCACGCATCTGGAAATCGAGCTGGCTCTGACCACCGCGCTTCCCGCGAATGCGACGCCGGATGACCCGGTAATCCTGCCCATCCAGGGTGAACTCTAGTTCCACCATCATCTCAGTGGCACCGAGCGCCACCAGGTCATCATCGCTCTTCAGGCGCGCTTCGCCCCACAGCGCCCAGGTGATTGCGTCGAGCAGCGCTGACTTGCCAGCGCCATTTTCGCCCGCCAGACACGCAATGGATATGCCATCGAACTCCAGCGGCGGCACTCCTTCGCGGTAGCACATAAAGTTTTGAAGCGCCAGTTTGCGGGGAATCATAGCTGCCTCACCACGTTGTCGAACAGATGCGCGTGGTAGTGTAGCCCAGGTTGGCAGTTGATGCAAGAGCACATCAAGATCAGATGTTCAAGCGCTGAATCTGCTGTGCAATCTCCAGCGCCTCCTGGCGGTCAGATGATCGAATAAGGTATGCATATGCGCCCATTGCTCGATGGAAGAGGGCGGGCATCGGTTGATGGTGGACAATACGGTCGCCGAAACGCGCCATAATCTCAGCGTGCGTGAGTGCATACGGTCGCAGGGGTTTGCGCCCAGCATAACACACGTAGTATGGGCGCTCCGCTGGTGCTTGCCAGGGTTGATGCAGCACTACATGCGCCCATGCATCATAGAGATCAATGTTGCTGGCATAGTTGAACATATCGATGGTCAGGCCGCCCGGTGGTCGCAGGTTGACTTCGAGAGCCACCAGTCGCCCTTCGGGAGTGCGGAAGAACTCAAAGTGAAAGAAACGTTCGCGCACGTCGAAGAGCGCCAGGATGCGCCGACCAGCCTGCTCGATATCGGGAGGGATGTTTCGTTCGGTAATGTAGAAGATATCATCGTCGTTGATCACGATCTCCATCACACCGTTGCTGTACTGCATCGACGTGAAGAAGACTGGCTCGCCATGCCGATTCGTCAGTCCATCGAACGTCTGAATGACGCCGTGGACGTACTCTTCGAGCAGATACCCCTCTGGCTTGCTCATCAGGAACGCCTCAAGTTCGGCGTCGTTGGCGATTTTGAAGGTATGGTTTGCCCCAACGCCAATGTCCGGTTTGGCAACGACCGGATACCCCACCGAAGCAACAAATGCGCGCGCACGGGCAGGTGAATCGACCAAAATCCCGCGCGCAACATCCACCTGTGCACGAGTAAAGAGGCGTTTCATCTCCGATTTGCGCTTCATGCGAGGCAGGTCGGCGATCTTCGGTCCTTCGACATTGAAATCGGTGCGCAGGTGCGCCTCAGTTTCCAGCCAGTGTTCGTTGAGCGAGTCGATGCGCTGGATTTTGCCATAGCGATGGGTAAAATAGCCGAGGGCACGCAGCACTTCATCGTAGTTGTGCAGATCCGATACGCGGTAATACTCAGTCAGGGCTGCGCGCAGATCGGGATGCAACAGGTCGTATGGTTCATCGGCAATACCGAGCACATTCGCTCCCAGATTGCGCAGGCGCACGCAGAATAGATGCCAGTTTGGCGGAAAATGCGGCGAGAGAAAGACAACGTTCATGGTTTGTTTCAAAAATGCTGACACAGGTGCTGCCTGCCTGTAAAGGCGTCGCAGCGGAGACATCACGCTGCCAGAGCGACAGCGCCAGACACATCGCTACAGAGAGATACGTCTCGAAGCAGGGTGCATGATAGCAGAAGATCAATGACGCTGCTACAGCGGCTGCAACGATGAGAAACTCAAAAGAGCAGTTGCAAGATATTCTAATGGCTATCGCGGTAATGGCAAGAAGACGGAGTTTGAGCAGAACGAGATTCTCCGGGTAAAGAACCTACCATCCCAGATAGTCGCTAATCGTTTCAACAGCGCGCGTTACACCCTGTTCGGCGTGGATCAGGCACCCAAGCGCGGCAGCGCGCACCCGGATTACGTCGTCGGTAGCGGCGACGATGGTTGCTGCCAGCAGATCCGGCGTTGCGCGGCGACGTGGCAGCGGCGGCGGTCCTGCTCCCAGTGCGGCGACACGTCTCCCCCAGAAAAACTGGTTGATGCTGACGGTATCGTTACGGTTGGGACGCCAGCGCGCAAACTGGCGGCGGTCGCGCTGGCACCGCTGTGGTGGACGGCGACGGCGACGTGCGGGAAGAGCAGATGGTGCGGCACATACGGCACAACCAGGATGTCGCGGCGACCGGTCGCCATCCGTGCTGCTTCTGGTGCGCCAATCAGAATGCCACGCCGTTGTGCCAGGGTCAGCGCCGTTATTGCCAGAACAGCGTCGTCGTTCAGTCGCTGCCCTCCCATGCTGCCAAAACCGATAGCAACTGGCGGGTCGCCATTTGTCAGGAAGTCGGCAATTTCAGACGACAGACGTTCGTTGGGGTCATCAAGAAACCAGTAGTCGGCAACGGTATGGTGTCGGACCCAATCGACTGGGGGTGGAACGACACATGGACTGAAGCCATAGATGAACGGTGCGCGCGACTGCCGCGCCTGCGCGAAGGGGTCGAGCGGCGCGTGGCGCGGACTGGGCGCGCGCAACTGCCATCGGCGTAGCACGGTGCGCCACGGGAGCCACGTGGTCAGTTCGACGATGGAATAACTCAGGCGCGCCAGACAATGGTTTATGGGCAACAGTAGCGACGAAAAGCGCGCAGTGGGCGTGATTCGGTTGCAGCGGCGCCCAGATGCACGGCAATTCGAGAGCAGTGGCGATCAGTTGCCCCCAGCAACTTGCCAGCGACACGATCAGCGCATCGCTTTCGCGGCACGCTTCGGTTGCCGAGTCGATCATACGCGCATACACTGCCTGCGCCCGGCAAATGTACCGCAGCGTCGCAGCAGCGCTGCGCAGCGCCCCCCATCAAGAGTCAGCGCTACATTGTCGGAGCGGAGCAGATCGCTGGGATTGCCTTCAACGCACCCCCACAGCAGACCGTGCACCTGAACGAGTGGCGCATAGTGCGCGTGAGTCGCCACTCGAACGATATAACCAGCGTTACGCAACCCGACGCCGAGCGTAACCAGAGGTCGGACATCGCCTAGCGTTCCGCTCACCAGGAGCGTGATCGTCTGGCGCATGTCGCGCTTTCGCTCCTCATTTGTTTGGTTCAGGCGTCCAGCCTTCGGGTTTTGCTTCGCCTTCGCCAAAGAAGAAGACTTCCGCCTGCTGCATCATCAACTCGGTTGCGCGGGGATCGACCATGCTCAGTCCGTAGTGGTTGATAATCAGCAACGCCTGATCCATCCACATATTCCACGCCTGTTGCGATACATTCTCGTAAATGCGCCTTCCCAGATCACCAGGGTAGGGGGGGCGGGGTAGCCCAGGCAGTTCACGCCCGAGTTTGACGCATTTGACCATTCGTGGTGCGCTCATGATCGTCTCCAGTTGGCAAATCGTTACGACGCGTAATTCACCTTTCCCTGCGGTAGTATACTACCACATGGTATGCTCACCCACACGGCGGTGAAATCCGGGTGAAGGATGCGGTTGGAGAGAAAGTTATGGATATTGCTATTCCACGGTCCCACGCACCCGACGAACACCGGGTCGCGCTGACGCCTGCTGGCGTTCACTCGCTGATCGTCGCCGGACACACTGTGTTCGTCGAAAGTGGTGCTGGCGATAGCGCAGGATTCACCGACGCATCGTACAGTGCAGCTGGAGCGCATATCGCTTACGGTCCTGAAGAAATCTATGCGCGCGGCGATCTGTTGTTGACCGTTGATGGCGTGCCCGATCATGCCCTGCCGATGGTACGTTCCGGGCAGATCGTATGTGGTTTCCTGCATCTATCGGTCATGCCGCGCCGGATCATTGACAGTCTGGCAGCGGCTGGCGCTTCAACGCTGAGTTACGAGGCGATCCGACGCGATGATGGCATTGCGCCAGTACTCCTGCCGATGAGCGAGATATGCGGGCGCCTGATGCCACAACTGGCAGCGCATCTGCTGGAAACACCGAGTGGCGGGCGCGGCACGCTACTGGCGCCAGTCCCCGGCGTGCCGTCAGCAGAGGTGGTCATTCTGGGCGCCGGTCGGGTTGGCGGTAATGCTGCGTATGGCTTCAGTTCATGGGGTGTGCAGACGACGGTGCTCGACCAGGATGTGGAGCGGCTGCGCGCTGTCGAGCAGATCTGTCGTGGGCACGTTACGACCCGGCTGGCGACCGAGAGTGCACTGGTGCATGTGTTGCCTTTTGCCGATGTGGTTGTTGGAGCTGTGAAGGTGCCGTATGGTCGTGCGCCTAAACTGGTGAGTGCCGCGATGGTAGCGACGATGAAGCCACGTAGCGTCATTATCGATGTGGCGATTGATGAAGGTGGATGTATTGAGACCAGCCGCCCAACTACGCATAGCAACCCCACCTATCTGGCGTCGGGAGTTTTGCACTATGCTGTGCCGAACATTCCGAGCGCTGTGGCACGCACCGCATCGCATGCCCTGAATAATGCGTTGCTGCCTTTCGTGTTGCGCATTGCAGCGCAGGGGCTGGAACAGGCGGCAGAGCAGGATCGCTCAATTGCGCGTGGTATTGGTCTCTACCATGGGCAACCGTACACTACGCGCATCGAGCAGGCGCTTGAGCATTCGTGAACATCTGTGGTTTGTCGAGCGTTGCTGGCGTCAGAAGGTTTGTGATGTTTTAATAGCAGTTCTCAGGCTTTGTCCCCTGTCTTGCCCTGCCGCGTCGCGCCAGACGCCCGCTTCCAGCGAAGTGTAGACCGAAATTTATTTCGGTCATCGTGTGGGGCGCGCCATTCCAAGAGTGTTCAACCCTGTCCATTAGGTTCAACCCCGGGAGAACTGCTATATTATCAAGTACGACTTCCATGGGTCGCCAGCAGACGGCGATCAGTGCGCGGCGTGCGCAGGCATCCTGGCGTTCTGGCAATTGCGACGTTCTATGAGGTGTTGTCAACGCCATGAGGCGTAACTCTCCCATCTATCATAAGCGGGTAGGGTTGTTCTTTGCCGGGTATGCAATCAGAATGCGGAGATTGTGTTATGCCACGCACGCTGACGACAGGAACACGTGAAATGACCGCCGAAGAGGCGGTGGAGTTGATAGAATCGAACCATCGCGTCTACATCGGCGGGGGATGCGGCGTCCCCCTGCCGCTGCTCCAAGCGCTCGTTGCGCGCGCTTCCGAGTTGCGCAATGTCGAGATCATTCACATGCTGACAGCAGGGGAGGATCCGACGACAGCGCCGGAGCTTGCGGCGTCATTTCGCCACAATGCGCTCTTCATTGGGCACAACACCCGGCGCGCCGTGAACGAAGGGCGCGCCGATTTTACGCCGGTATTCCTGAGCGAGATCCCGAAATTGTTTCGGAAAGGCATTCTGCCGCTCGATGTCGCCATGATCCAGGTATCGCCGCCGGATCGCCACGGTTTTTGCTCGCTGGGGGTAGAGGTAGGATGCACCCTGCCAGCCGCGCGAGCAGCGCGGATCGTGATCGCAGAAGTCAATGCCCGTATGCCGCGCACCCTTGGCGACAGTTTCATTCACGTCTCGCGTCTGACAGCGATGGTCGAAACCGATCGCCCGCTGCTGGAGCTGCCGCAGGGTGAGACGAACAGCGTTGCGCAGGCGATTGGTCGCTATATTGCCGAACTGATCCCGGATGGTGCAACGCTGCAACTCGGCATAGGCGCCATTCCAGACGCCGTGCTTTCGAACCTGCGCGGCAAACGGCACCTAGGCATTCACACCGAGTTGTTCTCTGACGGAGTAATCGACCTGGTCGAAGCTGGGGTCATCGATGGTGAACTGAAAACCATTCATCAGGGAAAGGTAGTCGCTGGCTTCATCCTCGGCAGTCAACGCTGCTTTGACTGGGTGCACAACAACGCAATGGTGGAAATGCACCCGACGGACTACGTGAACGATCCATTCGTCATTGCACAGCACAAGAACATGGTTGCCGTGAATTCGGCATTACAGGTCGATCTGACCGGTCAGGTCTGCGCTGACAGCATTGGGACGCGCCTGTACAGCGGGGTGGGCGGGCAACTCGACTTTATTCGCGGCGCGTCACGCTCGGAAGGTGGCATCCCGATCATTGCCATTTCATCAACAGCGTGTGATGGCACGATTTCGCGCATTGTGCCGACGCTCGATCCCGGTGCCGGTGTGGTCACCACGCGCTACGACGTGCACTTTGTGGTTACTGAGTATGGTGTGGCGGACCTGTACGGGCGCACCCTGGCGCAACGTGCACGCGCGCTGATCAATATTGCCCATCCTGCATTTCGTGATCAATTGACCGAAGCAGCGAAGAAACTACGCTATATCTGATGCCTACTCGCTCGCACGCACCAGAATGAGCGGCGTGGTCGTCGCATGCAGCACTTTATCTGCCACGCTGCCAAGCGCCCAGCGGCGCAGCCCGCTGTATCCGTGCGTTGCCATCACAATCAGGTCAACGTCCATCTCACGCGCCTCATCGATAATAACTTCGGCAGGGTAGCCGATAATGGCGCGGGTGAGAACGCGCGGCACTTTAGCGCGCAGGGATGCAGCTTCGGCTTTCAACTCATCCAGAGCGTACTCGCGGAGAGCGTTCAGGGTCTCACTGTTCTCAACAAGTGGACGTCCCAGCACCGGCGCGCCGATATATGCCTCGATCATGGGCACAACGGCGCGAAGCAGAATAAGTTCGGCGCGCGCTGCGCGCGCGATTTCGCTCGCAAGCGGCAGCGCCTGCCGTGACAACCCAGACCCATCGAGCGGTGTAAGAATGCGGCGCGGCGGTTGCACAACCTGGTGCGCCTGACCGCGCACCAGGAGGACCGGCACATCAGCGGCATGAATGACTTTATCGGCGACGCTGCCAAGCGCCCAACGGCGCAATCCACTATACCCATGGGTTGCCATCGCAATCAGCGCGCCAGGGATGCGCGCTGCTGCAACTTCGACAATCGTTTCCGCAGGTGAACCGGTACGCACCTCGCTCGTGACCTCAATCCCGGCGCTACGCAGCGTTTGCGCCTGAGCATCGAGATATGCCTGCGCCTGCTGGCGCAGTTCCTCCATTACATCGTCGTGACGATTGCGTCGCGTCGCGTCGCTCTCTGGAACCCCATACACCGAGATCAGCACCTGTGCCCACGACTCGCCGCCGCTTGAAGGAGTGTCCCGCACGACACGCAACAGGTGAACGTGCGCGTCCAGCAGAGGTGCCAGCGTGCGTACATACGGCAATACCTGAGTGGAGAGTTCGGAACCATCGAGTGGTACAACGATCGTATGCATTATCATCCTCCTCTTTGAGGCGCACCTGTATGCAGCATAGCATATCACATGCCACTCATTGGAATGGAATGTTTACCCCACGTGGCGTCCTCACAACGCGGTGATACGATGTTGCGATACCTTTACGCATCGTACTGGCATCTTTCCTGCACCCATCGGTTAAGATCGCGTATAGTGAAAGTGTACATATCAGCCCTGATCGCGCTCAATGGAGAGGTGATCGCAATGTTCCGCAACATTCTTGTCGCCGTTGACGGCTCACCCTTGTCGTCGCGGGCAGTCGACGTAGCGGTCGATATTGCAAGGCATTACAACGCAAAACTGTGTCTGCTCCATGCATTCCCGCACGTTTCCGATCTTCTCGGAACACCTGAATACGAACGCCTGCTTGAAACGCGCATGCTAATCGGTCAGTCGCTAATTGAGGCTGCGCGCACCCAGGTGGGCGATCAGGTGGAGGTTGATGTGCAGTTGCTGGAAGGACCGCCCGCACAGGCGATCCTGCGCGTCGCGGAGGAGGAGAACTTCGATCTTATTGTGATGGGATCGCGCGGGCACAGCCCGCTTGTTGGTCTGCTCCTGGGCAGTGTGAGCAGCACCGTCGCGCAGCGGGCGCGCTGTCCGGTCTTGATTGTTCACTAGATAGATGCTGATACCATTACTGCACATGCGGTATCATTGAGTGAGGAGGCGCGCATGTGCCGATCGATCCTTGTGCCGCTCGACGGTTCGGCGTTCAGTGAGCATGCGCTGCCACTGGCGCTCTCTGTCGCGCGACGATCGGGCGCGCAACTCTACCTTGCCCACGTACTGTCCGGGCGTGGCGGTCTGAGCGATGGGACGGACCGCGCCACAGCAGCAAGTCGAACGGTTTATCTCGAACGTCTGGCGCAACAGATCGAGAATCAATCGGTACGCGCGCCGATTACCTCGATCCTTACTGGACCCGTTGCCGATACGCTGCTGGATTACGCCCGCTCAATCAGGTGCGACCTGATCGTTCTGACAACCCATGGTCGGGGGGCGCTGTCGCGTCTCTGGCTCGGGAGCGTCGCTGATGTCATTGTGCGACGTTCACCGGCGCCGGTGATGCTTGTGCGCCCCCATCAACCGACACCCAACGCGAAGGTCGAGCGTCCCCTGCGGCGGGTGCTGGTTCCTCTCGATGGATCGCCGCTGGCAGAGGCGATCATTGAGCACGTCGTCCGTATCGGGCGTATCATGGACTTCGAGTATACGTTGCTGCGTGTTGTCGATCCTGCGGCTCTGGGTCTTTCGTCGCGCGATGAGGAAACGGCTAACTCGACGATGCTTCAGCCGCTCAAAGACAGAGCGCAAATGTATCTGGATCGGCAGGCAGAGGAATTGCGCGCGCAGGGATTGCGGGTTGAGTCTGTGGTGACAGTGGGAGAACCAGCTTCGAGCATTCTCGCTTATGCGCGGGCGCATGGGAGCGACGTGATTGCGATGGCTACCCATGGACGCGGCGGGGTTTCGCTCGTGTTGCTCGGCAGCGTTGCAGATAAAGTGTTGCGCGGAGCGTCATTGCCGATGTTGCTGTACAGTCCGGGGGCAAGGTTCAGGCATTGACCCCCTGAAAAGACGTGTGGAGCTGGTATCGTTGCAGAAGCACAGCAGCGTCATCGTCGCTCAGCGACGTTTGCCAGCCATCGACGGCATGTGTCGCGCCGCAGGGATACAGGTCGAGGATGACGGCATCATCGACCCATGGTCTGACAATGCTGAGAATAGACGGATCGGCGCGTGGTGTTGCAAGAATGCACGCAACCGGATGGTAGCGACGCAATGCCTGAAGCGCAGCCAGTTGCGCCAGCCCGCTGTTCAAACCATCATCAACCAGGACGATCGGTCGCCGGATGTCGAGCGGCAGGGGGCGTCCCTGACGATAGAGTTGGATCAGATCAGGGAGGATTGACTGCTCGGATCTGATCACATCCCAGATGATTGTCGGCGTTATGCCAGGCAAACGCAGGATGGCACCGTTTAGACATAACCCACCCGACTCGCTGATCGCGCCTGCAGCAATCACAGGATAGGCGCGCACCCGAAACTCGCGGGTGATAATGACATCCACCCCGAGCCGGAGTGATCGCGCCAATTCGCCCGCAACTGCCACTCCTCCCGGCGGAATGGCCAGCACAATTGCATGCGCGCCACGGAACCGCTTCAGCATCGATGCGAGTCTCCGACCTGCCAGTGCGCGATCTTCGTAGCGATCATCGCATCCTATCAGGGGCGCTCCGTATACGGGCTCGATTCCGGGAGGTTTCATAACCGGCTATCACGTTTCCAATTATTGTCCGACGCTCTGATCCTGTGCGACCAGATAGACGAACTGCTTACAATCACGCCCGGGGATCGGCGTGTGGCGCTCTGGTCGATCCAGCATGCAGCCAATTCCGTTGAAATAGCGGCAGTTGTCGCAGCGGTGAAGATGGTAGTGACAACGCCAGCACTGATCGTCACGACCGATGGTTTCGAGCGAGCGACCACGCAGGACGGCGCCACAATGATGGCATACCAGCGTTGGTCGAGCAGTGTCTTGTAACTCACTGCCGGTTGCCAGTGCGATCTGTAAGCGGAAAAGATCGCTCTCGGTGATGATGCCGATAACTCGCCCCTCGTCATCGACAACAGGTAATCCGCCGATTTTGTGCTTCAACATCAACCTGGCAGCATCAAGGGTCGATGCGTTTGGTGTGATGGTAATGACATAACGGGTCATACACTCGGCAACAGTCACCCGATCCAGCAGGGCGCGCCATTCGTAATAACTGAGCGTCGTGTCGACAGGTTGGGCGCTGCGCAGGTCGCCGCGCGTGATAATGCCCGCCAGTTTGCCGTTTTCGACGATCGGCAACCGTCGGATACGCCGCTGCTCCATCAGGCGTTGCGCTTCGGCGAGCGTGGCGGTTGGGGCAATGACAATCACGGGGGTGCTCATCCAGTCGGCCACTCGTTGATCTTTCATATGATTCCTCCAACGCGCGGCAGGTCTACGATGTCTGGATGTACTGTACCATGCTGCATTGCAGCAAAAAGAAAAGAAACAATTACGTATGGAGAGTATGCGTTTACATGCGTGCTGTTGTTCGCCGCATCCGGGTAGGGGTTGGGTGGTGAATCTGTTACCGCAGGTGATAACCTGTTACGTCACACACGATGTATGGCGGGCTACAATTTGTTAAGCGTTCGAAATCATGTGTCGGTTGCTGTGCTGCCTGAACCGTGCATTCAGACGGTCATCGCGCATGGCAATGATCCAGAAAGGAGAACTTCAATGGCGAAGACATCTTCATCTTCCGGGCGACGCGCTTCAGTGCCTGCTGAGGAGGAGATCCGCTTCTGGATGCGTGCTCCGGCAGTCACAGTCAACCTGGCAGCGCCAGTGAGTGAGGCGCTGGCGCTGATGCGCGAGCATAACATTCGCCGATTGCCAGTGGTTATTGATACTGGCGAGCTGCGGGGCATCATTACGCAGGGTGATATTCGCGGCGCAGATCTGCTGCGGGTCGCGGGGATGGATCCGTCCGATATTGCCGATGCACTGCGGCGGATCAAGGTGTACGAGGTGATGTCAGAGGATCCGATTACGGTGACGCCGGAAACCAGCCTGCGTGAGGCGGCGATGCTGATGATTGAGAACAAGATCGGCGGGTTGCCGGTGGTAGACGAGAATTGGATGGTGATCGGCATCATTACCGAAAGTGACCTGTTCGAGGCGCTGGTACATGTGCTAGAAAGCCGAGACAGGGAAGAAGCTGTATAATGCGTCTGTTCCGTTAGAGGTGACGTGAAAGGGGAAGGCGTCAGGCGGGCGCGTTCGGAATACGTTGCCATGCGCTGATATGATCAGGCGGGCGAAGGCTATGGTTCGCCCGCCTGTTTGTCTGTTCGTCGCCCGGAAGATGCGTGGCGGGCATAGCCTGAGTGAGACGCCTGTGCTACAATGTCGGTGACGATCCGGACAGGCAGGTAAAGGTGGAGCCTATGAGTGCGACGTTGACCGATCAGGCGAATGCCGTCAGATCGACGGATACTGAACCCTTCTACGGCTGGCGGTTCATCCGTCGTGAATTACCGGATGGAACCATTGAGTGGGATCAGGTTCCGTTAACGTATGAAGACGTGCTGCACCCGGAAGAGGGGGATCAGGTGACCCACAGCAGTATCCATCAGCGACGCTGGCATTACCTGCGTGAGGTGTTCGAGCGCCAGGTCGCCGATGACCCGTCAGCAGTCGTGCTGGACGATGTGCGAATCGAATGGGATGTGCCTGATCTCAGGCCGCACGGTCCCGATCTGATGGTTATTTTTGGGGTGCGTGAGCGCAAGAACTGGAGCACCTTTCGCGTTGCCGAAGAGGGGGTGCGCCCGGCGCTGATTGTCGAAATCACGTCTCCAGAGACGCGCGGACATGATGTAATGACGAAGGTCGATCACTATGAAATGGCAGGAGTTCCGCTCTATGTTATCGTTGATGCGGTCGAGCGGCGTGGACAGCCGGGAGTGCGGTTGATCGGGTATACGCTGACGCCGGAAGGGTATCGGGTGCTGGCGCCAGACGATCAGGGGCGATTGTGGCTGGCGCCGGTACACGTCTGGCTGGGGGTGCGCGACGGAGAGATCATCTGCTATGATGAGTCCGGTCATCCGTTAGGGGATCATCTGGCGCTGGCACGTGCGTTGCAGGAGGAGGAGCAGGCGCGGCGCGAGGCAGAAGCTCGTGCAGTTGCGGAGGAGCAGGCGCGGCGCGAGGCAGAAGCTCGTGCAGTTGCGGAGGAGCAGGCGCGGCGCGAGGCAGAAGCTCGTGCAGTTGCGGAGGAGCAGGCGCGGCGCGAGGCAGAAGCTCGTGCAGTTGCGGAGGAGCAGGCGCGGCGTGAGGCGGAAGCCCGTGCAATAGAAGCAGAAATACGCGCAACTGCTGAACAACGTGCTCGCGCGGCTGCCGAAGCGCGGGTGCGGGAACTTGAGGAAGCGCTTCGGCGGACGCAGCAGAATCTATAGCCTGTGTCTCATCGCTAGGGAAGTCAGCGCATAGTCTCACCCGTTCTCAGACATTGGAAAGTATCCCTGTCCCTAGCAGGAGAACAGCTGACTGCTCAGGATATCCACGACCGCAATGCCTCTGCTTCGTCAGTTGCTTCCCACGGCAGATCGAGGTCTGAGCGACCGACATGACCATACACTGCCAGTCGGCGATAGAGATCGCCGTGACACATCGTTGCCAGTTGTCGCAGGCGTAAACGACGGATAATCCCTCCAGGACGAAAGTCAAAGTGCCTGGCAACCCTATCAGTCAGCGTATCGTCATCAAGGCGACCAGTGCCGTATGTTTCGACACGCACGCTAACCGGTTCAGCGATACCAATTGAGTAACTCAGTTGTACTTCGCACTGCTCCGCGAGACCTGCGGCAACGATGTTCTTTGCCGCATGACGTGCCGCATATGCGCCAATCCGGTCGATGCGGGTCGGGTCTTTTCCGCTTAGCGCTGCGCTACTCTGTCGTGAAAAGCCGCCATACGTATCGACGCCATTCTTGCGTCCGGTCAACCCCGCATGCAGTACCGGTCCCCCCTCGAATACCACACCTTCAGGATTGATCTGAATTCTGGTGCGATCGTCCGGTGCAAATGGTTGATCAGCAAACGCGGGTCGGATGACCTGTTCAATCAGGTCAGTGTACAGTGTTGCCAGTGATACCCGTGAGTCCTGCTGACTGGCAAGCAGAGTAATACTATCAATGCGATGCGGCCTGCGACCGACGAAGGCAATGCCAACCTGACACTTCGCATCGGGTGCCAGATAGCGAAGCGTTTTTCGACGCACACTGTCATACTGGCGCATCAGACGGTGGGCGCACCAGAGTGGCAGTGGCGCCAGGTCTGGCGTATGCGTGCAGGCGTAACCAAACAGGGTAACATTCTCCTGCGCTGTCAGTTGGGAAAGGCCCTCTTCATCGAGCATGGTTTCGTCGAAACGTGGACGGAGACCGTTCATTTCACTCAGACTGGTCATAACCGTGCACGTGCGACCGTTGAACGATCCCTGGTCGTAGCCGACATCGAGTATGATTTCGCGTGCTGTGTTGGGGATATCAACCACTGCGTCAGCGGCGACCTTGACCGACACGAACAGGATGCCGGTCGAAACGGCGCACTCGGCGACAACTGATGCGAATGGGTCCTGACGCAGGTAGTGCCCGACGAGTGCGTCACTGATCTGATCGCATAGTTTGTCCGGATGCCCCGCACTGACCGACTCGGATGTGAAAATGTAGTGCGACGCCATCTCCTCACCTCTCCTCTTGTTGTATCTCCCTCCTGTTTTGCGTATACATGATTTCTTTTGCGAGCTCATTGATCAGCAAGGGCGTGGCAGAAATGCCAGCAACGATTGCCCAATCGAGCAATCCAAGCGGCGTTACACCCAGAATGCCACGCAATCCTGGAAGAATCGTTGCCATCACCTGTAGACCAATGCTACCGCCGACAGCCAGTGGCAGATATCGATTGGGCGGGCATGCACCTGGAACAAAAATACTGTGGCGTTCCGAACGGCAACTGAGAGCGTGAAGTAATTGTGCGATCGTGATCGTTGCAAAGGCAAGTGTGCTGGCGCGTGGTCCGACACCGTAACGAGTCAAACCAATCCCATAAGCAGTCAGCGTGGCAGCAGTCAGAAGTGCACCTTCAACTCCGATGCGTTGCAGGTCGGCGCGCGAAAACATCGGTGCCCGCGGATCGCGGGGTGGACGTGACATAACGTCCGCTTCTGGCAGTTCGACACTCAGTGCCAGTTCGGGGAAGATATCGGTAACCAGATTGATCCAGAGCAACTGGATCGGGTTCAGCGGTTCGCCTGCGCCAATGGCAATCGCCAGCAGCGTTACGGCAATCTCGCTGGTATTGCTCGCCAGGATGAAGTGCACTGCCTTCTTGATATCGTCGTAGATAGCGCGCCCCTGCTCGACCGCGATGATAATCGTTTGCAGGTTGTCGTCACGGATGACGATATCAGCGACTTCCTGTGCCAGTTGACTGCCATCTTGCCCCATGGCGATGCCAATATCGGCGGCGCGCAGCGCAGGACCGTCATTAATGCCGTCGCCGGTCATGGCAACGACACGTCCGGCGCGCTGCAGCGCCTGTACAATGCGCAGCTTGTGTGCCGGACTGACGCGCGAAAAGATGTCAATGCGTTGCGCCAGTGACCGCAGCACATCAGGTGGCACGTGTTCGAGCTGAGCGGCGTCAATCCCTTCCAGATGCCCATCGCGGCGCAACCCGATCTGGCGGGCAATTGCGTAAGCAGTGGCGCTCTGATCGCCGGTGACCATAATTGGGTGCAGACCGGCAGCGCGAAAACGTGCCATCAATTCGCGCATTCCGGGTCGTGGTGGGTCGGCGATACCTGCCAGACCAACCCAGATCAGATCACGCCGTTCGTCTGATAGATCGTTGCCATACGTATACGCAACGCCGAGCACCCGCAGTGCCTGACCAGCCATCCGTTCATTTTCGGTCACGATGCGCGTCCGATCACGGTCGCTGAGCGGCTGAACAATTCCTTGGCACAGGTGATAACTGCACATTGCCAGCACCTGATCTGGCGCTCCTTTAATCGCCATCAGTTCATCACCGCTGGTGGCGTGCCAGGTGACCATGTAGTTGCGCTGGGTGCTACGCAATTGCACACGCAGGAGTGGATATTGCTGCCGCAGTGCGATGACATCGATGCCAGCATCGAGCGCTGCGCGTACCAGAGCAATTTCAGTTGGCGTTCCCCGCAATTGGGGCACACCATTGTTCATCTCAACACGCACGTCGCTGCAGAGCGCAGTGAGTTGCAACAGGTAGATCAGTTCACCTGCGCTCACATTGGTTGTTCCGTCGTCTTCGGCCTGGAACGTGGCTGCTTCGTGACTGAAGCGGGTCATTCCGGCGAATACCGTAACCAGTGTCATCTGGTTCAGGGTAATCGTCCCGGTCTTGTCCAGGCACACATCCTGCACTGCGCCGAGCGTCTCAACCGCGACCAGGCGACGAACCAGAATGTTCTGGCGCTCCAGGCGACGCAGACCGAGTGCTAGCGTTGTTGTGGCGACGGTGGGCAACCCTTCAGGAATAGCGGCAACTGCCAGGGACACCGCAGTTTTGAGCATAACTAGGAAGCTATGCCCACGCAACAGTCCGATGACAAACACGCCGCCACAGATCGCGAGCGACAGAAGCGCTAGCTGACTGCCTAGCATGCGGAGTTGTCGCTGGAGCGGCGTTTCGGGTTGTTCCGTCTCAGCGAGCATTCGCTGGATATGCCCTACTTCAGTTGCCGCACCGGTGGCGACAACGAGCGCGCGCGCACTGCCGCCGGTGACAATTGCGCCGCGGTAGACCATATTGATGCGACTGCCGAGCGGGGTATCGGGTGCAAGGACGACATCGGCGCGTTTGGCGACCGGGACACTTTCACCGGTGAGCGCCGACTCATCGACGGTCAGATCATCGGTTTCAATCAGTCGCGCATCGGCAGGCACTGGCATGCCGCGTTGCAGAACGATGACATCGCCAGGGACGAGTTCTTCGCCTGGCAGGTTATATTCAGCGCCCGCACGAACCACGTGTGCAACCGGTTTTGCACCACGACTGAGACCGGCGATGGTTTTCTCTGCCCAGTTTTCGGTAAAAAAACCTATTCCGGCGTTGATCAGCACAACACTGAGAATGACCACACCATCGGCAACACCGCCAGTTGCAATCGACAGAATGGCTGAAACCCCGAGTAACGCCACTGGTAGACTGCTGAACTGCGCGATCAGCATACTAAACATTGATCGGCGGCGAATCTCGGGAAGCACATTTGCTCCTGCTTCGTTCAAGCGTCGTCGAGCAACTGCCGGATCCAGTCCCTGACCCGGCGAGGTATCGAGGATCTGCGCGACTTCTGCAACTGACAGGGTATGCCAGTGACGCTGTACCTGCGCCTGACCCGGTTCGTCAACGCCAGCGAGAATCCGAACCACTCGCGCCTGCACCTCTTCGACACTGATCGCCGGGTCGCACTGGATGAGAACGGTTCCGGTCAGGATATTCGCCGAGACTGCGCGAATTCCGGGTTGACGCACGATGTGCTGCTCAATACGCTCTTTCTGCGTCGGGTTGCGATACAACCCGGCGATGCGCAAACGTACACGCCCTGGCAGGCAGTGGACCACTTTGATAACTACTGCTGTCGGTGGAGGAGCAGGCACAACTGGTGCAATGACCTCACGGATCGGTGCAGCGCGCAGAGTCAGTACTGAGAGCGGCGTCGTCTGGCTCAGGATATTGCCTGCGGAGACCTGTATCACGTCTTGCGTCCCCTGAGGACCTTCAATACGACGCAGGTGCACCCGCAGATTTTCACTTACACCAAGCCAGCGTACCCGCATGTCACCAGGTTTCAGCATCACATCGCCGCGCTTGTCGACGATCAATGTCAGCGTCTGCCCAATATGGATGGTCACCGTACCAAAAGGCGTACTTTGGGGAAGAGCGTGTGGCTGAGCGAAGTGCAAGGCAATTTCTGATCGATCGCCGCTGCGGGTGACATACACCTCATCGAGCGACTCAACCACCTGCGGGTAAGGTAGGAACTCATCGAGCGCCTGGCGTATCTGGCAGGCATCGAGCGCCTCGCGCAGCACGGCGCCGGAAATGAGGCAGGGACCCTTGCTGCTCAACGCGACCACCAGATCGCGAAAAGTGCCGCCGCTCCCGAACGCTGTTTCAAGAACAGGCTGGAGATCAGCAACGTTCCAGACAGGCAGAGCGGATGACTTTATCGAAAGGTCTGTTGTCATGCGGATACGATGACTTCCCTTCCACACACGTCCCAATCTTGCGGAAGGGTTAACGTCCGATGCGGCGTGAGCGATACAAGGCAAGAATAGCAACTGCGTGCGCCAGAAGCGTGCTTGCCGGACCTAACGCCTGACCACGCAGCACTTGGACAATGCTGGCGCCGATCAACCCGACGAACGCCACTTCAAGCAGGTCGATCGAGCCATTTGATGATCGCTGAAGGAATCGATCCAGTTGATCGATACGCTCGGCCACTGCTGTCAGCGTTGGATTGACAGGCGGCGGCATCTCTGTGATCGCGAACAAGCCCCGACTGATCGCATCGCGCCGCAGGTCATCGTTCGTGCCGTGGTAACGCAGCAAAATACTCGCTGTCAGCGGATTGGCTTCAACATACATCACCCGTTCACACGCTGACAGGTCGCGTTCAACGCGCGTGAAGTAAGCGGAATCACCCTTGCGCTCCGGGATGCGCACACGCACACGGTCGCCAATACGATGCGCAATGTAGCCAGCAGGAAGCATACGATGCCTTCAACTCAGGATTCGGCGCGCCCATCGGCGCCTGCTGCGTTCTGCGCGTGCATCTCGACCTGAACTTCTGCAACGATGTCACTGAGAGTCTCAACAAGCAGCGCCGCCATTTCGCGTCCGCGCTCGTACCCGATCAGCGCTGCCTTAACGCTCTGTTTGACTGCGGGCCGGGCAAGCGGTGCCAGCAGTGGCAAAGCGTTGCGTGCTGCAAGAGTCGCGCCAACGCCAAGTGCGATGCCGGTAATGAGGCTTCGGGTATCAGCCACGCCATACACCTCGAATTGTCTGATAACCAGGATGTCAGTATTATAAAACGCAGAGCGGTTTCAGACAATTCGTGTCGCCGGATCATCAGTCAGACAACCGATCAACGACCCCCCGGTAGCACTCGTAGCACACCATATTCGCCACTTGTGGCGGCGGGGCATTATCGGGCAGACGAAGACGCTCGATCGCTTCCTCGACCTCAAACCACCCCTCACCCGGCACATAGACCTTCTTGCACCAACTGCAAACTGACACGACATCGGATGAGCGCTCGCATCGGGCGTCTAGGAGGGCGACATACGCGCGCGCTTCTTCATGTGTTATCCGACTGTCAAAGGCGATGCCGCCGTCGGGGAGCGGCGCGATCTGCAATTCGACAATCCGCCGTGCTGTTGGTGAATCGCAGCGCATATGCACAGTGATCGTTTTCCCGCTTCGCACCCGGCTCAGGATCAGGCGGTAGAGGTGGCGCGTTTCCGGGTCGCTGATGAACTTCCAGATCGGGCGGCTCCAAACATTGGACGGCGTGAGGTGTGCGCCTTCGTTCTCGCGGGCGAATTCGAGCCATTCTTCGTTGAAGAACGTGATGCGATCATGGTCGTCGATGCGGTAGGCGAATGTGCGGGGAACCGGAAGGAGTTCCATTGGAAGCCTCTACCGTTTGCGTCATCATGCGCAGCGGAGGCTCACGCAATGTGCGCCTCCATGGCGCGTCTTTATGATGACCACACTTGTCGTGCTGGTGCAATCATACCATGGATTGTTACATTTTCGCAGTGTCAAGTGGTCGGGAAGTGTTCGCATTTCTCTGGAAGCAAGGATTTCTTGCCCTCGTGGACGCAACAAGAGCGTCTCCCCTTCGCTCCCAGGCACATGTGTTA
>Ga0308415_1000169_pt1 | contig 28038 bp, 24 predicted proteins | sample HotsprSampleOS55_FD_203465 | JGI IMG/M metagenome (GOLD analysis project Ga0308415, IMG submission 203465) | Hot spring phototrophic mat microbial communities from Octopus Spring, Yellowstone National Park, Wyoming, United States - 20090730_OS55 ... | reverse complement strand
CCGGCTCACGTGGAGCCGTCGGCCTCCCAGCAGATAACTTTCGTTCGTGTGATGTCGACGCGCCAGGATAGGAAACCGACTCAAAATGGCCACCTGGATGTTGGTATCCCATCCGGGCACGATGTCCGCCCACTCGTACTGCAGCCCTTCGGCCCTCAACCGGCCCCGCAACTCTTCCAAGGCCTCCGATCCGCCCACTTCCTGCAGCACCAGCACATCCGGCGCCATGGTGCGAATGGCGGCACAGACCTGGGCGCGCGATTCGGGACTCTTGACAGGGCGACCCGTGCCTTCGCGAAGGATGTAATTGGCCACATTGTAGGTCGCCACCCGGAAACGCGGGGCTTCGCCCCACGCCAGTTCCAATCCGGCCCACCCCAGCCAAACGACCAACCACGCCCAGCCCGCCCACTGCCGACTCCGGAGCCGGGCCCATGCCGCCTCGGGCCGCACGGGTTTCTCGCGTCCGGTCTTCATAGCTCGATGCGTCCTTCAAACACAAACTCTGCAGGCCCCGACAACTGGACATCGCTAAACTCCGAATCCCTGCGACGGAACCGAACTTCCAAGAGATCTCCGCTGCGTACCTGAACTCGGATGGGAGAACCCCACCCCTGTAACACTGCCGTCACCAAAGCTGAGGCCGTCACCCCGGTGCCGCAAGCCAACGTTTCCCCCTCGACGCCGCGTTCAAAGGTACGCACCCGGATCTGCCCTGGCACAAGAACTTGAACGAAGTTCACATTGGTCCCCCGCGGGGCAAACTGTGGGTGCCACCGGAGTTCCGGTCCGAGCGTGCCAACCGCCGCCTGGTCCGCATTGGAGACAAACAATACCGCATGGGGCACGCCGGTGTTGATTGCATGCACCTCGGCAGGTCCCGTGCTCAGGGCCAGTCTCAGCCCCAGACGCAGATCCGTCGGCGGGGTCAGATCCACGGTGACCTGCGAGTCCTCCAAATGGGCACGCACCACACCGGCCAAGGTTTCGAAACTTAGGCTGGGCCGTTCCCACCCGGTCACCCGCTGTACATAGCGGGCAAAGCAACGGGCGCCGTTTCCGCACATCTCCCCGCAACTGCCATCGCGGTTGTAAAATTCCCATGCCCAGTCCGCCCTGCCCGATGTGCAGCAACGCAGGCCAATGATCCCGTCGGCGCCCACACCACGGTGACGGTCACAAAGCCGCTGGATCCGCGCTGGGTCCAGTTTCACTTCCCCTGTGCGGTTGTCGAACAGGATGAAATCGTTCCCGGCTCCGTTCATCTTCCAAAACTGCAACTCCATACGGTCAACCTATCGCTGCGACCGGTCCCTGAGAAGTGCAAAGACCCTTGGGCGCGTCTGCCTCCTGGAAGACTCCTCGCGCCACCTGCACCCTTCCCGGTTCGGGCAGTGCCGCGTAGGACTCGAAGCGACTGCTCAAGCAGGCTGTTGCAAAATGCACTTTGCGAAGCAAGACATGCAAAAATCACAGCGATTTCCAAGGTCGGTTCTCCGAGCCAGCCTTTTTCACAGCGCGGGTCAAGCCGGACCGGACAGAAAACAGGATTGGGGAGGGACAAGGGCGGTAGCTTCAGGCACCTTGGTTTGGGGTTGCGTTTTTCCCGCAGCCCCGCATGTTGCCCCTGAACAGAGGATAACCAATGCAGCATCGTTCTATGTGGGAGCGAAGCCTTGTCCAACTTGCCCCAAGCATCCTTGGGCTCGGCGCCCTAATGGCCCTACTGAGCGGGTGCACCACCGTGCCAGAGACGGGTCGACAACAGTTACGCCTCATCTCCACCTCGGAAGAGGTGCAACTGGGTCTGCGAAGTTTCGAGCACCTCAAGAAGGAACTGAAAATCAGCCAGGACGCGCAGGCACGAGCCATGGTGGAAAGGGTGGGACGCGCCCTTGCCGCAGTGGCTCCCCTGCCCGACGCCCAATGGGAATTTGTGCTCTTTGAGAGCGCCGAAGCCAATGCCTTCTGCCTGCCCGGGGGCAAGGTCGGTGTCTACACTGGTTTGCTGCCTATTACCCGAGACGAAGCCGGGCTGGCTGCCGTGCTGGGCCACGAGGTCGCTCATGCCGTCGCTCGCCATGGCGCCGAGCGTCTCAGCCATGAACTGTTGCGGCAGGCTGGAGGCCAGATACTGGCTGCCAGCATCTCTCACACCGACCCGCGCGCCCAGCAACTGGCCGGCCTCGCCTATGGTCTGGGCACCCAGATCGGCGCCATCCTCCCCTACAGCCGGCTCCACGAATCCGAGGCCGACTACCTCGGCCTCCTCTTCATGGCCCGGGCTGGGTACGATCCCCGGGCCGCCATCGACTTTTGGCAACGCTTCGCCGAGTATAACCGCCTCCACGGCGGCGCACGGACCCCGCTCTGGCTCCGAACCCATCCGCTCGATGAAACCCGCATCCGGCAACTCGAGCAGTGGTTACCCCAAGCCCTCGCCGAGTACGAAAAGGCCAAGGCCCGAACGCCCTGAGACCAAACGCCAGAACCTGCCACCCCGGACGGTTCCCCACCCCGGCTGCCTTACCTGCCCGGAAACAGCCCCCATCGGCCGGCACTCATTCCGCCCCAAGGCCAAACGCTCCAGGTCCGCGTGCCAAGTGTAAACGCAGCGCTGACACTATTCGGAACTCAAGAAACGCAAACCCGCCACCTGCAGTTGCTCCGCCGGCCTCTCCATCTTGATCAAGCCGCCACGACAAGCAATCGGAGTAACCCACGAATCGAAGTACCCACGCCGTCAAACCGTGGCAATCCCCCTGCGTGCGGCGCCGAGTCGCCGACCCCACAAAGAACCATTCTGGCACGCCTCTTCGATCCTGACACACATGGCGTCTCCAAGGCCGATGGGTTCGGCCGGAACGTCCGTCCTAATGCCCCTCGGCTCGGTCTTCGAGCAACAGGCGCACCTGAGCTTCGATATCGGCACAGCGCATGAGGCTCTCCCCTACCAAAATCGCGTCAGCTCCGGCGGCCCGAACACGCTCCACATCCGCCCGCGTGTGAATGCCGCTTTCTGCCACCAGCAACGGTCGCCGGGCCGCAACCGGGAACAGCGACTCCAACCTGCGTGCAATTCGTTCGGTCGTCGCCAAATCGACGCGAAAGGTGCGCAAATCCCGGTTGTTGACACCGATCAAGACCGCCCCGGCAGCCAGGGCCACCTCCAGCTCCGCCTCGTCATGCACCTCCACCAGCACGGCCAAGCCAGCCCCCAGCGCCAATTCGTGTAAGTGTCTCAGTTGTTCCGGCCTGAGGATCCCCACGATCAGCAATACAGCATCCGCACCCCATTCGATGGCCTCCCGCAACTGCCGCTCGTCCAGAATGAAATCCTTGCGCAGCAACGGCAAACCCACCGCGGCCCGAACCTCTCGAAGGTGGCTGAGTCGCCCCTGAAAAAAGGGCGCATCCGTGAGCACCGAAAGGCACGTCGCACCGGCTGCCTCATAAACTCGGGCAATGGCCACCGGATCGAAATCGGCCCGGATGACACCCGCCGAGGGCGAGGCCTTTTTGACTTCCGCAATCAGGGCCACCGGTCCGCGACGCGGCCGCCGCAGGGCCTCCAGAAAATCGCGGCGCGGGCCATGCTGCCGGACGGCAGCCCGCAACTCCTCCACCGTCACTGGACCGCCCGGCAACCGTGCCACCTCCGTCCGCTTTTGGGCCACAATGCGGTCGAGGATCGATCCGGAACCCTGCCTGCTCATTCTTCCTCGTCGGTGTCCTTAATGCCCTGCTGACGTTTCGTGGGGCAGCCCGCCCGCAGCCAGGCGTGCACGAACATGTCCAGATCCCCGTCCAGCACCGCGTCGGTGTCACCCGTTTGCACCCCCGTGCGCAAATCCTTGACCATCCGATACGGTTGCAGGACGTAACTGCGGATCTGATTGCCCCAACTGATGCTGCCCTTCTCGCCATAGAAACGTTCCATCTCCGCCCGCTGCTGATCCTCGCGCAGGGCCAGCAGCTTGGAGATCAACAGCTTCATGGCCGTGGCCCGGTTCTGATGCTGGGATCGCTGACTTTGGGACGCGGCAACGATCCCGGTCGGCAGGTGCGTGATGCGGACGGCCGTTTCCACCTTGTTCACATTCTGCCCCCCCTTGCCCCCGGACCGATAGAAGTCAATCTTCAGATCCGCCGGATTGATCTCGATCTCGCCCGAATCTTCGATCTCCGCGATCACGTCCACGCTGGCAAAGCTCGTGTGACGCCGTTTGTTGGCATCAAACGGCGAAATCCGGACCAGCCGATGCACACCGCGTTCCGCCTTGCAAAAACCGTAGGCGTTTTCCCCGCGAATGGTCAGTGTGGCATGTCGAATACCGGCCGCTTCCCCGGGCAAAATGTCCTCGATCTCCACCTCCCATCCCCGGGACTCGGCCCAGCGCTGGTACATCCGCAGCAACATGGCCGCCCAATCACAAGACTCCGTCCCGCCCGCCCCCGCGTTGATGCTCAAGATGCAGTTGCGATGGTCATGGGGGCCGTTGAGGAGAATGCGCAGCTCCAGCTTCTCCAACTCCTTCAAAAACCGCTCCGTGTCCGCCGCCAAATCCTCGGCAGCCTTCGGTTGCGTCGACGGCGGCTCCGAACGAACCAGCTCCCACATCAAACGCAGATCCTCCAACTGCTTTTCCACCTTTAGCAGCGGTTCGATCTTCGAACGGAGCTGATTCGACTCGTCAATGAGCTTTTGCGCCTGCTCGCGGTTGGCCCAAAAATTCTCCCCCGCCATCAGGGTCTCGATCTCCCCGAGGCGTCGTTGCGCGCCAGCCACGTCAAAGAAACCTCCGCAAGTACGCCAGTTTCTCCCCCGCAGCGGCAATTTGCGTCGCGATCACATCCAGCATGCTCACCAAGATACGAGTTCCCATCCCTCAGGCAACGTCACAACCACAGGGCCAGAGAAAGAGGGTGGCCTCCCCCGCAAGCTGCCGACGCAGAACCTGCTCGCACGGTTGGACGACGCTCCTTTTCAGGCCTGGGCACGTGGACCGCGGCGCTCTCCAGCCCGCACAAGCAGCAAAAACCGAGGACACCCGCGGCGCCTTACGGAACAACGGTCTGGCCGATTCATCTTCTCGGGCGATCCATGACCAAAACCGCTCCAGGCCGAATGCGGCCAACACTCGCCAACGTCCCTCACCGTCACCCCCAATGCCCGTCCTCTCGACAATTCCGCCCCGGGGTTCGTCCTCGGTCTTTGGCCTGCTGCCACGACCAAGCCTGCCGACTCGCGGCTGGAGGCTTTCCGCAAAAAGGAGTCGTTCGCAAGCGGCAGCACGGAACCTCGCAGCCAGAAACATCCGTGCGACCAACGGCTCCACACTTCTCCGTCTGCATGCCCATGTTAAGCCTAATCCATTGATCTATTTGATGGTCAACATGTTGTGATCGAACAACCCCATACCCTAAATTTGTCTACAAAGTCCATTGACATTATGAACATTTTGGCTATCCTGTCGTCAAGATGATTGGTGCAGTGTCAGGCAGTCCTTGGGTCACCGGCCGCAAATCCGGAAATGCAGGCCGGCTGGCGCGCTGGGGAACCGCTGCGGCTCGGGCGCACGCGGGTGTGTGCCAGGGTGTGTGCCAGTCGGACCGGCCCCAAGCTCTGCATTCATCGGGAAGCCCTCCTTCAGCAAGCCGGATCGGCTTCTCAAAATCGCTGCCTTTGCCAGACCGGCGATCGATCCCCTTCGGCCGATCTCAAAGCCTTTCGCCACTGCAAGAGGTTGTTGTGGTGTCCGAACCAGCCCGGGGCTGCGCGACGCCGGAGGCAAGCGGCACCAGGGCGCCCTCATGGCTTTTTGAACCTCGGACTCACGGCAGGGAAGACGCCCAGGAGCCGCAGTTCCGGGGGTTGTGCGGCCGCAGGCGCAACCGGATTTCGAGGCGCGAACCGCTACCCATCAAAAGCAATGGAAGGAACACCCACGGAAAAGCCTTATCGCAGCCTCGCCAAGGCCATCTCTTGGCGGGTCACGGGCACATTAGACACGATCTTCATTTCCTTTCTCGTGACCGGGAAGTTGAAGGCGGCTGTGTCTATCGGGCTGGTCGAGCTGGGCACGAAAATCCTGCTTTACTATTTGCACGAGCGGATTTGGAATCGGATCCCATTCGGGCGGGTCAAGGCCCGCGAGGATTACAGTATTTGACCGAAACCTGAGGCAGGAGAATCCGTATGCCAATCTACCCGGACATCGTTGGGACGGTGGGGCGCACCCCGCTGGTGAAACTGAACCGAATTGCTGCCGGTCTGGAGGCCACGATTGCCTTGAAGTGCGAGTTTTTCAATCCATTGGGCAGCGTCAAGGACCGCATTGGCTTTGCCATGATCGCGGCAGCCGAACGGGATGGCATCCTCACCCCGGAGACCACAATCATCGAACCGACCTCCGGGAACACCGGGATTGCGCTGGCGTTTGTCGCGGCGGCCCGAGGCTACAAATTAATCCTGACCATGCCGGAAACCATGAGTTTGGAACGACGCACGTTGTTGGGCATGTTGGGAGCGCGATTGGTGTTGACTCCGGGACCGGAAGGCATGCGAGGTGCCATTCGCAAGGCCGAAGAACTGCACCGCGATATTCAACCCTCCTGGATTCCCCAGCAGTTCGAGAATCCGGCCAACCCGGAAATTCATCGGCGCACTACCGCCGAGGAGATTTGGGCGGACACGGACGGCAAGGTAGACATTCTGGTTTCGGCCGTGGGTACCGGCGGCACCATCACCGGAGTGAGCGAGGTCATCAAATCCCGCAAAAAGAGTTTCAAGGCCATCGCTGTCGAACCGAAAGATTCCCCGGTCATCACTCAGACGCTGCGGGGCGAACCCGTCAAGCCGGGTCCGCACAAGATTCAGGGCACGGGCGCGGGCTTCGTGCCGAAGGTGCTGAATCTTCAGATCCTCGACGAAGTCATCACCGTCACCAACGAGGATGCCTTTGCCACGGCCCGCCGGCTGGCCCTGGAGGAAGGGCTGCTAGTGGGCATTTCCGCCGGTGCCAACGTCTGGGCCGCCCTTCAAGTAGCGCGCCGCCCGGAAAACAAGGGCAAACTGATTGTCACCATTGGATGCGACACCGGCGAGCGCTACCTAAGCACCCCGCTGGCCGACGAGGCGCGTCGGCAGGTCCAAGCCTGAATCCTTCCCTTCGCCTATGAGTGTGCCGACCGCATCCGGAGCGTTGACCCGCAACGAGGAGCTCAAATCGGGCTGCCCCACCCTGGCCGGCACGATCGCAGCCACCCTAGCCGACCCGGCGCAGGACCATTTCAGCCACGACGACTACGAATTCCTCAAATTCCACGGGATCTACCAACAAGACGATCGGGACCTGCGCAAGAGCGGCAAGAAATACATCCTCATGGTTCGGGGGCGCATCCCGGGCGGTGTGATGACGGCCCGGCAATGGCTGGCTTTTGACGAGCTATCCTCCCGATATGGCAACAACACCCTGCGCATCACCACTCGGCAGAGCATTCAGTTCCACGGCGTTGTCAAAGCCGGATTGCGTCCTCTGGTCAAGGGCATCAACGACTGCCTGCTGTCCACCCTGGCCGCCTGTGGCGATGTCAACCGGAATGTGATGGCGCCACCCACCCCGGCCTACACCCCGGCACGGGCCGAGGTGTTGGCCGACTGCCAGCAGGTGGCCGAGGCCCTCAAACCGCGGACCCGCGCCTACCACACCATCTGGGTCGAAGGAGTCGAGCTGGATCTGAACGATCCCGTCAACCGTGACTTCGTGGACCCGCTCTATGGCCGAGGGTACCTGCCCCGGAAATTCAAGACCGGCTTCGTCATCCCGCCGATCAACGACATTGACATTTTGACCAATGACCTAGGCTTCATCGCCATCGTGGAGAATGACCGCCTGGTGGGATACAACCTGTCTGTGGGCGGTGGGATGGGGCGCAGCCACGGGAACGAACAAACGTATCCGCGTCTCGCGGACGTGCTTGGATTTCTGCCGCGCGAAAAAGTGGTCGAAGTGGCCAAGGCCGTGCTGACCATCCACAGAGACTACGGCGATCGTACCAACCGGAAGCATGCCCGTCTCAAGTACGTGGTCGCGGAACGGGGCGTCGAGTGGACCCGCGCCGAGGTCGAGGCTCGGGCCGGTTTCCGGCTAGAGCCGGCCCGCCCCTTTTTCTTCACCACCACGGGCGATCTGTTGGGCTGGCATCGGCAGGTGGACGGTCACTGGTTCTTCACGGTGTACGTCGAATCCGGTCGCGTCAAAGACACGCCGCAGCTTCGATTGAAGACCGCGCTGCGCTGCATTGCCGAGCGATGGCCCGAGCTGGAGTTTCGGCTGACGCCGAATCAGAACCTGATCCTGGCCAACGTGCCGGAGTCTGCCCGGGCCGAGGTGGACACTCTGTTGCGCGACCACGGCGTGCGCACGGAACGACAGACCACGCCCTTGCGCGCCGCAGCCCTGTCGTGCCCGGCCCTGCCCACCTGCGGCCTGGCCCTGGCCGAGTCGGAGCGCATCCTGCCCAGTATCCTGGACCGGCTGGAGGCGGTGGTCGCCCAACTCGGTTTACAAGACGAAGAGATCATCCTGCGCATGACCGGCTGCCCGAACGGCTGCGCCCGGCCCTACATGGCCGAGATCGGTCTGGTCGGCAAAGCACCCGGCCGCTACCAGCTTTGGGTTGGGGGAAACGTGGCCGGCACACGTCTGAACCGGCTTTGGAAAGACACCGTGAAAGATACGGAACTGGAAGCCGAACTGCGCACACTACTGGAGCAATACGTCCGGGACCGCCTGCCGGGTGAGCGTTTTGGCGACTGGGCCGTGCGCGTGCTCTGGCCCCAACTGGATTCTTCCAGGCCTGCCGCATGAACCCGGAGCTGCTGGTTCACTGGAACACTGAGCTGCGTGACCGTCACCCGCGGGAGATCGTCCGCTGGGCTCTCGGGCAGGCGGAAGGGCGTGCCGTTGTCTCGACCAATTTTCGGCCCTACGAGGCCGTCCTCCTGCACATGTGTGTGCAAGAGCAGCCCGACATCCCGGTCCTCTGGGTCGACCACGGCTACAATCGACCGGCGACCTACCGGCACGCCGAGGCGCTCCGCCGCTTGCTGAACCTCAATCTAAAGATCTACCTGCCCCGGATGTCCGCAGCGCATCGGGACGCCGTCTACGGCCCTCTCCCCGCCCCGGACGACGAAGACGGCCTTCGCCGGTTCAGCGCCTTGATGAAGCTGGAGCCGTTCCAACGTGCCATGCGCGAACTGGCCCCCAAGGTCTGGCTGACCGCTCTGCGCAAGGTCCAAAATCCCCACCGGGCCACCTTGGACATTGTCACTTGGGACGAGCATTTCCAGACCCTCAAGGTCAGCCCGGTCTTCTACTGGACCGACCCAGACATGGAGGCCTACCTGCAAGCGCATCAGCTTCCCAACGAGTGGGACTATTTCGATCCGGCCAAGGCCGACGAAAAACGCGAGTGCGGCCTGCACGCCCCTTGGAAAGCCGGAGTTGGCCCGGCCTGAAGCCGGCTCTGCTTGAGTTTGCATTCGACCGTTTTCACTGACTCATGAGCCCCAGCTATCATTTGGACCATCTGCAGTACCTCGAAAGCGAGGCCATTCACGTGCTGCGCGAAGTGGCCGCCGAGTTCGAGCGCCCGTGCATCCTTTTCTCCGGCGGCAAGGATTCGATCTGTCTGCTCCGCCTGGCCGAAAAGGCGTTTCGCCCGTCGCCCATCCCCATGCCCCTACTAAACATCGACACCGGTCATCATTTTCCAGAACTGAACGAGTTTCGGGACCGGCGTGCACGGGAGTTGGGGGCCCGACTCATTGTTCGCACAGTGGAAGAGGCCATCGCCCGAGGGATTGCCGTGCCTACCCCGGGCGAAATCAGCCGCAACCGGCTCCAGATCCCCACCCTGTTGGCCGCCATCGAGGAGTTTCGCTTCGATGCTTGCGTGGGCGGGGCCCGACGCGACGAGGAGAAGGCGAGGGCCAAGGAACGCTTCTTCAGCTTCCGCGACGCCTTCGGCCAATGGGACCCCCGCAACCAGCGGCCCGAGGTGTGGAATCTCTACAACACCCGGGTCAACCCGGGCGAACACATGCGCGTTTTCCCGTTGTCGAACTGGACCGAACTGGACGTCTGGGAATACATCCGCCGTGAAAACCTGGAGGTCCCCCGTATCTACTTCAGCCATCCGCGGCTCTGTGTGCGGCGGCAGGGCCAATGGATGCCCGTGACCGATCTGCTGCCGCCGCGCCCGGGAGAGGAAGTGCGGGAACTGCGGGTGCGCGTGCGCACCATTGGGGACATCATCAGCACCGGCATGATCGAAAGCCCGGCCGACACCGTGGACGATATCATCGCAGAAATCGCGGCCGCACGGGTGACCGAACGCGGTTCCCGGGCCGATGACAAAAGCGGCGAGGCCGCCATGGAGGACCGCAAAAAGCTTGGTTATTTCTAAGCCCAACGTTCGTTTGCACCATGATCACGCCCCCGAGCATTGAAATCCTGCGCTTCAACACCTGCGGCAGTGTGGACGACGGCAAATCCACCCTCATCGGCCGCCTGCTCTACGACTCCAAAAACCTCATGGAGGACCAGCTCGATGCCCTGGAACGGTCCGCCGACCTGACCGGCGGGGGCCAAATCAACCTGGCCAACGTCACCGACGGGCTCCGGGCGGAACGCGAACAGGGCATCACCATCGATGTGGCCTACCGCTACTTTGCCACACCGCGTCGCCGATTCATCGTGGCCGACACCCCGGGCCACGTACAATACACTCGCAACATGGTCACCGGCGCTTCCACCGCCAACCTTTCCATCGTCCTGGTGGATGCACGCCAGGGCGTCACCGAACAGACCCGTCGGCACAGTTGCATCGCCGCCCTCCTCGGCATCCCGCACATCGTATTCGCCGTTAACAAAATGGACCTGGTGAATTGGAGCGAGCAGCGTTTCTGGGAAATCCGGGCCGACATTGAGGCTTTTCTGCCCAAATTGGACGCTTTCCGCGATGTCAAGTTCATCCCCATCAGCGCCTTGCACGGGGACAATGTGGTCGATCCCTCCCCGCACATGCCCTGGTACGAAGGCCCTACCCTGCTCCGCCACTTGGAAACCGTGCACATCGCCAGCGACTGGAACCTGACTGCACTCCGGTTCCCTGTGCAATGGGTCAACCGCCCGCACCGGCCTACGGATCCACGCCTCCACGATTTCCGCGGTTTCAGCGGTCAACTGGCCGGCGGGATCGTCCGGGTGGGCCAACCCGTGCTGGTCCTCCCCTCCGGCTGGAAAACCCGAGTACGCGAAATTTGGACTCCGGCCGGAATCGAGCCCGAAGCCTTCTGCCCTCAGAGCATCACCCTGGTCCTAGAACACGACCTCGACATCAGCCGGGGCGACATGATCGTCGCCCCGGATGCTCTGCCGGGCATGGGCCAGGAAGTCGCCGCTCGCCTCTGCTGGATGCATCCCCGGCCTCTGAGCCCGGGCCGAAAATTCCTCCTGAAACACACCACACAAACCGTCCAAGCCGTGGTCACCCACTTGGACCATCGACTGGACATTGCCTCCTTCGAACCCGAACCGGCACCGGCCGAGCTCCATCTGAACGACATCGGCGAGGTGCGCGTGCATACCGCCAAGCCGCTGATCTACGACGGCTACACGAGCAACCGGCTCACCGGCTCTTTCATCCTCATCGAGCCCGGCACCAATGCCACCGTTGCCGCTGGCATGCTCCGCCCCCCTACCGAGCCGGCCCGGCTGGAATACACCGACTTTGTCATCTAACGCCCGGCCTAGCCCCGGCGCCCTCAGGACTGCCCTCCGGGCCCACGGGCTGCCTGCCCCACCCACCCTCCAGAACCGGTGGCCCTGCCGGCCGTCCCCCCCATTCGACCGGCAGGGCCGGTTCTCCTTGGCGTTCCCCTCCGCTCCCGCAAAGCCGACTACCGGGGGATCGCCAGAGTCCCAACCGGGAGGTTCTGCCCACACCAGCCCGGAGTCGGATCGCTGGCCGCCTCCACCGCCCGCCGCATCTGGGCAAACCACCAAGCGGCCCGCTCCCGGCGCCGTTGCGCCTTCGTGCAGCGCCGCCGCGCCTCTCGCCCCAAATCCAATTCCATCTGCATCGCGGTCGCTTTCATCCATCGCCTCCGATTCATTCTTTTGACCCCAGCCTAAAGAAGGGGGTCGGACAAATACTGGGGTAGCCTCCAAAAAAATTTCTGACCTGCTCCGTGGACCCGCCCCCTGCGGCCCGGACTTCCGAATCCACCGCTCGCCAGCTCCCCTGTCCCCATTTCTCATGACATGCATGACCGTGCCTTTCCCAGTAGGTTGCATTCGCCAATGGGCCCCGGTCCGTTGGCGAACGATCTCAACCGCCCATGAAAGACCATCGCCCATACGCGTGCCGTGCTGGTTCACGAAGCTTGCATCTTGGATTTGCGTGTCTTTTGGCAGGCATCTTTCTGGTCACGGGCTGTCGAGAACGCCCCGGCTCGGAACACCCGTCCCCCGGTTCCATGGAAGCGGCCGGGTCGGCCCTGCAGGAGGAATCCCCGCCCCACGCTGCCGAAGCACCCGGAGCCGGTCGGGATTTCCACGAACCCGCGACCTCACCGGGTTCCTCGGGTGCAGCACAGGCCTCGGCCGCTCCCGCACTGTCGCAATCGACTCCGCCAGTGGACCTGGACACCCTGACGCAAGCGCTGCGCCGCTACAGCGCCGAAAAACGGCGTCTGCCCTCCAGCCTCAACGAAGTCGTGGCCGCGGGTTATCTAAAGGTTTTACCGCCGCCCCCTCCGGGCATGCGCTATGCCATCAACCCAGCCCGCGTGGAGGTGGTTCTCGTCAAACAATAGTCGCTTCTGGCTTATGACCTCGCCCAAGCCTCACGCCTCTGACCCTGCCCCACCGGTCCGGTCGACGGCTCAAGGACGCATTCGGTTCTCATCCGGCACAGCGTTCACTCTGATCGAACTGTTGGTGGTCATTGCCATCATTGCCATCTTGGCTGGCCTGCTGTTACCTGCGCTGTCCAAGGCCAAGGCCAAGGCCCACACCACACAGTGCATGGCCAACCTGAAGCAGATCGGCGTAGCCATGGCCATGCATGTGAACGAAAACAGCGACATGTACCCGTACGCGGCCATCTATACGGGCGATTACATGTACCAGATGTCGTGGGACGACCTGCTGCACCGCAGCCTCGGTGGCACAGCACCCCAACGGGAACTGGACCTGGCCATCATGGACAGCATCTACGTGCCGAAGTTGTTGAAGTGTCCAGCCGACCGCGTACCGAACACAGTGATCTGGGCCCAGTACGGCCAGCGACGCACCTACTCGATGATCGAAGCCTCGCTGTCGGTGAACCGCTTCGGAGATCCGCTGCCGCCCACCTCGCGTGGTGTGGGCGTTTATTACTGGTGGCGGGGCGTCTCCGGCCTGCCCAACTGGGACCAGCCCGGCTACAAAAGCAGTGTGGTTCTCCAGCCGGCCATGACCTTCATGATCGCCGAAAACCCCAAAACCAACAACATCGCCGGCAACTGTTGGCCCGCCGCGGTCCCCAGCCCGGTCGTGCAACTGGACGGCTACGGCGGCCCGGTTTATTTCCTTCACAACGGGCGATTCAACTACCTGCTCCACGACGGCCACAGCGAGCTGATGAAGGTGGAACGTACCGTCGGCCGCGGTTCCTTGAACGATCCGCGGGGCTATTGGACCGTAGTGGCCAACGATTGAAGTGGCCAAGACACTGACCCAAGGACGCTACAGCCAGCAGTCCGAAACCGTTGTGCAGCCTGCCTGAGGGCTCGCAACATGGCTCAATCCCCCGAGCTTCGGCCAAGGCATCCCCATTCGCCCCTCTGGTCGGCCCATCACCGCAGGCCGCGACCGCCCACCCTCGGCTCCGGGTCCCCCATAGGCCCCTGCGGTGGGCGGATTCGCATGGCCCCCCAAGAGGCTGCCTGAGAAGATGCACGGGCCCCGACCGCGTCGGCGCAGCAGGGTTTCATCGAGCCCGAGCAACGTCGCCCCCTCACGCCGCCCCCCATGCACGGTTCCCTGGTTCGAACTGACCTCCGTCCAAAACCGCCACAACCCAGGCGGGCCCTTTTGCATGGGACACCACCATGGGGAACCACCCGCTCTCAAAGTCGGTAACGCCGTGCATCCCGAAAATCGGTTGCGCGGCGATGGGCTTTGTCCTAGAAACAGGACGGATGAGAATCCAATGGTTGCTGGCGCTCGGGTCAGTGGCGGGCGTGTTGGCGATCCCGTGGCAGGGGCCTGCCAGCGAACTCGCCTCAGCAGGGGCCCTCTCTCGCAAGCAGCCCCTCCGCGCTCCCCATCACCCGTACGAGCTGGATCGGCCCCAGTCCGACACTCGGGCTCGCCTGCCTGGCACCCCGCGGACTGCCGTCGAGGAAACCCGGACGCAGCCGACCCAGAAGGAAGCCGTTCCCCGGCGCACGTCCACACAGCCCCATCGCACCGACCCAGACCAACCGGTTTCCCCGGCCCCGCAAACCACCGCACCGGAAGGTCCCACCGGCAGTGCCGAATCCGCGGCTCCCTTGCCGAGGCCCGAATCGCCACTGACGCCGGAGCAAGAAGCCCGGCTCAGCGAACTTTTGGAGCGCTACAAAGCGGACCAGATCGGTCCGGAAGAGTATCACCGGGAGCGGGCCCGGATCCTGCGCGAACGTTGAGTCCAACCCCTTCGCCGTCTTACGCCGGGGGCCCTGGGCGCCCGCTCTCGTCGAAGATCCAGCCCAAGACGCGCGCCTTCTCAAAACCATGCACTTTTTCCATTACCAGGGCGACGAACTGCGTTGCGAAGAGGTGTCCGTGGAGGACTTGGCCAACCGCTACGGCACCCCGCTCTACATTTACTCCCAGCGGACTCTGGAACAGAACTTCCGTCGGTTGGATGAAGCGCTGGCGCCGGTACGGCACCTGCCCTGTTACGCAGTTAAGGCGAATTCCAACCTGGCGGTGCTCCGAGTCATGGCCGAGCTGGGCGCCGGATTCGATGTGGTCAGCGGAGGCGAACTGGAACGGGTGATGGAGGCCGGCGGAAAGGCCGAGTATTGCATCTTTGCCGGGGTGGCGAAAACGGAGCCTGAAATTGCTCGAGCACTTCGCGCGGGCATTCACTGTTTCAACGTAGAAAGCGTCCCGGAACTGGAGCGGATCGAGCGAGTGGCCGCGGACCTGGACACCGTGGCTCCCGTGGCCGTGCGCGTGAACCCGGACGTCAAGGCCCGCACCCACGCCAAAATCACCACCGGCACCTACCAGAACAAGTTCGGCATCGCCTTTGAACAAGTAGAGCGGGTCTACGAACATGCCGCTCGACGCCGTCACCTCTGGTTGCGTGGTCTGCAGATGCACATCGGTTCCCAGTTGACCCGCGTCGACCCGTTCGAAAGTGCCGTGCGCAAGGTGGCCCCGTTGGCACTCCGGCTCAAGAACCGGTACGGCATTGAATTCTTCAGTATTGGCGGCGGGCTGGGCATTGTTTATGAACAAGCGCTGGCCAGTGGCCAATCGGCTTGGTGGACCACACCCACGGGGCGTCGCATGCTGACGCCCGAGCAGTACGCACAACGCTTGTTGCCCCTGTTGCAGCCGTTGGGGCTGCGCATCCTTCTGGAACCGGGCCGCTTCCTCACGGGCAATGCCGGCATCCTCGTCACTCGCGTCGAGTACATCAAGCAAACCGGGACCAAAACCTTCGTGATCGTGGATGCCGCCATGACGGAGCTGATCCGCCCCGCCTTCTACGATGCTTACCATGAAATCGTCCCGGTCCGAAAACGCCGGAGCGCCACCGTGGTCTGCGACGTGGTCGGGGGCGTTTGTGAATCCGGCGATTACTTCTGCAAAGACCGCCCCTTGCCACGAGTGCGGGAGGGCGACCTGCTAGCCATTCTCAGCGCCGGTGCCTACGGATCCGTCATGGCCTCCAACTACAACACGCGTCCCCTGGCCGCAGAAGTTCTCGTGCGGGGCTCGCGCGCGGCCCTGGTGCGCAAACGCCAGCCGGTCGAAACCATCTGGGCCCTGGAACGGCTGGCCCCCTGGCAGCAGTGATCTGTCCATCTCCTGGCGCCAGTCTCGAGCCCCCCGAAATCCTGCCTATCCACACCAGCCGCACCGGAGAACCAGGCCCGCGCCAATCCTCATGGAGGCCAAATGTGCGGGGGCAGTCGCCTGGCCGTCAAAACTCAAGGCCGCTCGTCTACCGCTTGCGTCCGCTCAAACCGCGGGCGTGGTCCCGGTCACGACCGATCGGTTTCCGCAGGCCAGCTCTCTTCAGCGCAATCCACCTGGACGCTCGCATGCAGCACAGTTCGCAGCTTTGCTGCTTGGTGAGCGCCTGCGGAAAAACTGGCCCCGAAGGTTGCTCGCGGCATCGCTTGAAACCGGGGGTGGCAAGCAGCAGCCGGGCATGCGCAAGCCGCCGGGCCAGGGGACCAACCTGGAATCCAGCCGACAGCCAGAGGGATGAGAAATCCGAGCAACAGCACCTTGCGTTGTCCCCAGATCTGGTGACATGACCGGGCGGAGGAATTCGATACGCTAAATCCCGCATGGGTTGCCATAAGCCAGCGATCGAGTAGGGAACGCTCCGGGAGATGTTCTCTGTTTGGTCGCTGGGCTTGTGGCAGGTGGTACTGCAACGCGTTCGGTTCGCTAAACAACCAGGAGCATCCCTATGATCCCCAAAAACCTTCGACACTGGATTCCGGCGGCTTTGGTCAGCTCGATGCTGATCACCTCCGGCTCTTTGGGACCTACGGCGTACGCCCAGCGGGTGCCCACGGGCACAAATTAAATCGCCTTCGCCGATTTTGAGCCCGGCTCGGCGGTGCCAGCGTGGGACTACGGATACTTTTACTCGGATGGCAACATCAGAGGCACCCAGGCCCGGGAACGTACCTACGCCGAACCTCCCGATGGGACGAACCATGCATTTCGCTATTGGTTCGATACGACCGTATTTGCTGGCTTCAACTCCTGGTGGGGGACCGGCTTCGGCATGCCCGTGCCGTGGGTCAACGACCCGGCGGCATTTAACTCCGAGGACCTGGCCGACTACATCCTCAGCTTCGAAGCAAACGTGGAGCGCCTTGCGCCGGGCCAAACCACCGCTCGCTGTGTCATGGAGTTCCGACTGGGCACAGGCCCCAACGGCGACAGATGGGCGCTCGTAAAGGCCCTGCCCTACCGACCAGGCAGCAACTGGACCCACTTTGTTTTCACGCTTGCAGAGGGCAGTTTCATCTCTGCTGACGGTCAACCCCAGACCTCTTACCAGACTTTCCTGGACGGACTCCTGGCAGGCATTACTTCCGTCCGCTTCAATCAGAATCATCCCGAGCCGACCGAGTTCGGGTTTGACGATGACAACGCCATTTATCTCGACAACGTCAAGCTCGAGGTCGTCCAATACGACGCACCGCCGTCACCGCCGCCGCCGCGCGTGGCCCTGAACATTTTCGAGTACGACCAAGACGGCAAGGATGTATGGTGGCTCTGGCCGAACTACCCCGACACCACCCAGGGCTGGTCCGCCAACCCCCAGAAGCGTGCGACCTACTGGGGCGACCGATTGTCGGCCGGCAACGGAGTCGGTGGCAGCACAGCCATCAAGTTTGCCATGGACAACTCGGTCATGACCGAGCCGCTGCCGGGTTGGGCCGGGGGCAACATTGTCATGGGCGGCCCGGCCAACTATGCCCACCTCAAGTCGGGGAATCTGAGGGATTACCGAATTACGTTCGATGCCCGCGTGGAGGGTTTGGCCCCAGACCAGCAAACGACGCCGGTCACTTTCCAAATCTATTTCAACGCCCCGGACGGCACCTTGGGGGCACCCGACGGAAATCGGGACATGCTCCTACGTCAGAACGTGACGATCAGCGGCGTCAGGTCCAATTGGCAAACCTTCACCGCCTTTCTCAGCGACGGCGAGGTGAACGCCGGTTCCCTGGCCAATTTCCAGGCTCACTGGCAGAGGGTGGACGAAATCCAGTTCCAGTTCCAAATCTTGAACGCTCATGTGGTGAGTGTCTGGGGGGCCGACAACGACAATGCCTTTTATTTCGACAACATCAAGCTGGACTTCATGGCCATCGGCACCCCGGCCCTGAGGGCGGAACGCCTGGGCAACGAGGTGGTGATCAGTTGGGATCCTCCCGAGACCGGCACGGTCAAGCTGCTTTGGGGCAACACCATCCACAGTGTGACCAATGAGGTAAGCGGGGCGACCAGCCCCTACACCAACTCGGTCTCGGCTGCACCGCGATATTTCCGCACGATGTGGGTGCCGCCCCCGCCGCGCATCTACAAGAAACTGCAGATCCTCATGCCTGGCGAAACCGCAGCGCCCGGCACTCCAACCGGCAAAACCGGTTCCCCCACCCCTCAGCAGGTCGGAGTGCCGTTCAGCGTAACGATTAACGCGGTGGACGATGAATGGTACCCGGTGCGAGGCATTTCCAACACGGTTCGGATCACGACCGATGATCCCAGCTGGGGAGGCTCGCCGATGGTGAACCCCGACCCTGCGCTCGTCAACGGCAGGCTCGTCGTGTCGGACCTGGTTTTCTGGAACCAAGGGACGTTCACCATCACCGTGACGGACCTGAGCGACCCGAGCAAGGGATCAGCCACCAGCAGCCCCACGCCGGTGAATCCGTGACGTAAGTCGGTGGCTCAGACCGAGAGCGTGGCAGGGCGCCGCATTTGACGGCGCCCTGCCCGCTTTTTCCCCGTTGGACTTGACGGACGCAGCCAAACTTTATCGGTCAGACCCGGAAACAGGCGCCCGTCGCAACGCACAGGTCCTCAAATCCTCAAGCGGGCAAGGCTCTTGCATTACCCGCCAAGCCTTGCCCAGGACACCAAGGCGGATCAGAGCAAGACCCAGGTTGCGGTACTCCCAAAAACCACGCCGCAGGCCCAACCACAGCGTCCATCCTGCATGCGGCTGTCCGACATGAGCCGGTGAGGTTTGTTCACCCTCCACCCGCATCCATGCCACCTCGCAAGACACGGCCCGATTTCAGTTGCGTGGTGTCCTCTCGGCGAGCGATTCCCCAAAAGCGACAAGCCGAGCCTGTATTTCCGGCGGCTGGATCGGTTCCCGTCGCACTCAGTCCCGTCCGATGCAGGGGCTTGCACCCTCCGAAAAGGCAGGGCACTCCTGCGCCAGGAGCCGCGGCCAATAAGCGATCCCGAACTTCCAGTCCCCAAAGCCCGTAACGATCGGGGGCCGCTCCACCCTGGCACATTCGAGTTTTCGGGACTGCCCGGATGCAGACTTTACAGGCGGCAGGACGGTCTCCATTCTGGGGCGTGATGACACAACGTTCCATGAATGCGGTCCCGGTTTCGTCATTGCGGTCCGGGGCTACGCCCCCGGGCGACGCATGGTTGGCCCGGCTGGACGAAGCCATTCGCCGGTCGCAGGAGTTCTGGCTAGGTCAGCAAAAGCCGGAAGGCTACTGGATCGGCGAATTGATCGTGGACGTCACCTTGGTGGCGGACATGGTTGCATTCCACCACTGGGACCGCAGCGTGGATCCGATCTGGCAACGCAAGGCTGTGCGGCACATTTTCGACAAGCAACTGCCGGACGGTGGCTGGAACATCTACCATGGAGGACCCGCCGAGGTGAACGCCACCATCAAGGCCTATCTGGCGCTCAAGCTGGCGGGCATTTCGCCCACCCACCCGCGCATGTTGCGCGCCCGCGAGGTGGCCCGTGCACTCGGCGGTGTGCCGCGAATGAACACCTTTTCCAAGCTCTACCTAGCGCTGCTGGGTCTCTACCCGTGGAAATACGTGCCGACCATCCCCTGCGAAGTCCTGCTCCTGGGCAAGTGGTTCCGGGTCAACTTCTGGGACATGAGCAACTGGACGCGGGCCATGCTCGTGCCCCTGGCCATCATCAATCATTTCCGTCCCACGCGGCCCTGCGGGGTGGACCTGGATGAACTCTACCCGGAGGGGTTCCACGAGCGCGACCTGCGCCTGCCGCGGGACCCGGACTGGTTCACTTGGCGCAACTTTTTCCTCTGTTTGGACAAGCTCCACAAGTTTGCGGAGCTCTGGGCGCGGTTGGGCATCCACCCTTTCCGGCGTCGGGCGCTGCGCAAGGCCGAGCAGTGGATGCTGGAGCGGTTCGAGGGTTCCGACGGCCTGGGAGCCATCTTCCCGGCCATGCTCAACTCGCTCATCGCCCTGAAGGCGCTGGGGTATCCCGACGACCATCCCGAGGTCATCCGCGCCCGGCAGAAGCTCAAGGAGCTCGAACACGAAACGGCCGATTCCATCCGCATCGAACCTTGTTTCTCGCCCGTCTGGGACACGGCCATCGTCACCATCGCCCTGCGCGAGTCCGGCCTGCCGGCCGATCATCCCGCCGTGGTCCGAGCGGCGCGCTGGTTGCTGGATCGCGAAATTCGGTTCCGCGGGGACTGGCAGCACAAGAATCCCGCGCCGGTCGAGCCCAGCGGCTGGGCCTTCGAGTTCAACAATAAATGGAACCCGGACGTGGATGACACCGCCATGGTGCTGCTGGCCCTGCGCCTGGTTCCCACCGACGACCCGGCCCGTCGGGATGTCGCCTTCCGCCGCGGCCTCCAATGGATGCTCACCTTCCAGTGTCGGGACGGCGGATGGGCAGCCTTCGACAAGGACTGCACCAACAACATTTTGGAGAAGGTGCCATTTGCCGATCACAACGCCATGCTGGACCCGGAATGCGCCGACATCACCGCGCGCATTTTGGAACTGCTGGGCTACGAGAAGTTTGGACTGGACCATCCGCAGGTCCGCCGTGCCATTGCCTATCTTCGGTCCCAACAAGAAGCCGACGGTTCCTGGTACGGGCGCTGGGGCGTCAATTACATTTACGGCACCTGGCAGGTACTGCGCGGGTTAAGGGCCCTGGGCATGGACATGAACCAGCCCTGGCTTCTGCGGGCGCGCGACTGGCTGGAGAGCGTGCAGCACGAAGATGGCGGCTGGGGCGAACGCTGCAACACTTACGAAGACCCGGTTTTCAAGGGTCAGGGCCCGAGCACCGCCTCGCAGACGGCCTGGGCCGTCATGGGCTTATGTGCCTTCGGCGATCCCCATCGGCCCTCGCTGCGCGCCGGCATCGAGTACCTGTTGCGCACGCAGAACCCTGACGGGACCTGGACGGAGGAAGAAACCACAGGCACTGGGTTCCCCAAGGTTTTCTACCTCAAGTACGACAGCTACCGGAATGCCTGGCCTCTGCTGGCACTGGCCAACTATCGGAAGCTGTGGCAGACCACGCAAGGTACCTGAGAGCAGCTGCCCCCGAACCGGCGGGCGCTGTCCCATCAGCCAAGTTCGCTATTGCTGCAAACGCCTCCCCTTTCAAGCACGGAAACCCAACGCATGAGCACATCACCTTCAACATCCGCCAAACGCTCCGTCACGGTGATTCCGGGCGACGGCATCGGGCCCGAATGCATTCGGGCGGCGCAACGCATCCTCGAAGCTGCCGGTGCTCCCATTTCCTGGGAAGAGTGTCAGGCCGGAGCCAGCGTGTTTCGGCAGGGCATCGCCTCCGGCGTGCCCTCGGAGACGATCGAGTCCATCCGGCGCACGCGTGTCGTACTCAAGGGCCCGTTGGAAACCCCCGTCGGATTCGGTGAAAAAAGCGCCAACGTTACCCTCCGCAAACTCTTCGAAACCTACGGCAACATTCGCCCCGTGCGCGAGCTGCCCGGCGTATCCACCCCTTACAGCGGTCGGGGCATCGATCTGGTGGTGGTGCGTGAAAACGTGGAGGATCTCTATGCGGGGATCGAACACATGCAAACCCCGGGCGTGGCCCAGTGTCTGAAGCTTATCTCGGCCAAGGGCTGCGAAAAAATTGTGCGCCTGGCCTTCGAACTGGCCCGGGCAGAGGGCCGTCGACGGGTCCATTGCGCCACCAAGTCCAACATCATGAAGCTGACCGAGGGCCTACTCAAACGCACCTTCGAACGGGTCAGCCGCGAGTATCCCGACATCGAGGCTCAGCACATCATCGTCGACAATTGTGCCCATCAACTGGTCAAGCGACCCGAGCAGTTCGATGTCATCGTGACCACCAACATGAACGGCGACATCCTCAGCGACCTGACCTCGGCACTGATCGGCGGACTGGGGTTTGCCCCCTCGGCCAACATCGGCAATGACGTCGCCATTTTTGAAGCAGTTCATGGGTCCGCGCCCAAGTACGCCGGCAAGAATGTCATCAATCCCACCGCGGTCATCCTGTCGGCCGTCCTGATGTTGCGGCACCTGGGCGAATTCGAGGTCGCCGCCAAAATCGAGCACGCGATCCTCGTGACCCTGGAAGAAGGCAAGGTTCGAACCGGCGATGTGGTCGGCTACGACCGGGGTGCATCCACCACTGCCTTCACCGATGCGGTCATCGCCAATCTGGGGCGCCGGTCAGAACGCTACCGTGTCCGTGACTACAAACCCATCCGCCTGCCCCAGGTAGAGGCGCGTCCCGACGTGGTTCATCCCCAGAGACGCCGGGTAATCGGCGCCGACATCTTCCTGGAGTCCCCGCTTTCTCCCGAGGCCCTGGGGCGGAGCTTGGAACGCCTGGCAGGCGATTCCCCGCTCCAACTGAAGATGATCTCCAACCGTGGCACCAAGGTGTATCCGCCCACGGGTGCCATCACCGACTGCGTGGATCATTGGCGGTGCCGCTTCGTCCTGCGAGATCCCGGCGGTGAGCTTTCTGATGCCGCGCTGTTGGCCCTACTCCAGCGTGTGGCGGCGGAACACCGTTGGATGCACCTGGAGAAATTGCAGGAGTTCGACGGAGCCCTCGGCTTCACCATGGCCCAGGGCGAAGACTGAACCCGACCCGGCGCGGTCTTCTCTACCTGCGGAGTCCGGCGCCTATCTACCCGGCCTGCCGCCTCGGGTCATCCATAGCAGCGGTCCATCCCTCCAGAGCAGGGTTTCAGGCCGGCGCGGGGTGACTCTCCAGCCCCACGTCGGCCGTGAGGCGGGCGGCCGCTGCAGGATCGACCCACCGGACCACGGCCAGGAAGTTTTGGAGGGTAGGACTGTCAGGCCGAAGCTTGTGGATCTGGCGCAAGCTGTTGACGACGCGCTGGTAGACCGGGGCGTACTTTTCGTGCATCAACCGACTGACATAGCTCTGCAACACCGGGTGCGCAATGGGGTCGGTCTTGCCGTCACGACCATACGGAAGCGCGGAACACACGCGGATCAGTGTCATGGGATCTGCCGTGCTCAACGCCAGCCAGCTCTGACGCAGCTCATCCGCATTATAATGGGCATGGAGCCGTTCCCGGATCGCCTCGGCGACAGCCCGCGGATCGGCATGGTGCTGGAGCTGTTCCTGGATCCGTTCCCAAGCCCGCTCCCGCTCCAGCTCCGGGGGTAGCGGGGCGGGGGCGCTCTGCAGTTCCAGCGGAGGTAACCCCAGGGCCTTTGCCAGCTCCAGCGCTAATGTGCGCGCCTTTTCCTTCGGAAGACGATCCGTTCCCATCAGGGCCCGGACCACCATCTTCTGCCGTTCCGGCGGTAGCAACCGCAGCAGCGGCACCAGTTGCGCGACCTTGGGCGGGGAGCCCGAACCGGTAGGACAGACATGCCGAATGAAATCCAGCACGATCACGTCCAGGTCGGTGGTTTCTGGAGCACGCAGCCGCAGCACGAATTTCAGCGTGCGGGCTGCGCCCCCGCCCTTGCCGACGTTGTTGATGATCATCAGACGGTGTTCCGGACTGAGAACCAGGCCGAGTAGTTCTTCAATCCTCTTCACCACGGACTCGTCCAATTCGGCTTCGGGCCGACTGAAGGCCAGTTGTTCCACCAGGGCGGGCAGCCGTTGTGCGAACACCACGTCCACCGGTTCCGTGCTCTGGTTCTCATAGAAATGCAGCAGGTCGAGGATGAAGGAAAGTCGGGTGAACGCCTCCCGTTGGGCCAAGGCTTCCGGGCTCTGGCCACGGCTTTGCCGGATGCGCCGCTGCAGCTCCAGCAGTTCTGCCCGCTGCTGCGGGCTCAGGGGATTGTCCTGTCGCAGCAACTGCTCGGCATCCGGCCGAAACGCCAGTGCGATTTCCTCGGGCCTGGGCCTGGGATTGAGCTTGGGATCGGTGGTCACATCCTGGAAGCAGAACAGCGCAGCCTCGCCGAACTGCCGGACGATGCGCTCGCGCGGCACCTGTCCTTTCACAAAGCATCGCGTGGCTCGCAGCACCGGCGGCGTGAAAAACCGCTCCGGCTCCTCGATCAGCGACTGTAACATGTCGGGTTCCAGCGGCGTTTCCAGCCGCATCAGCTCCTTGACAGCCTCGCGGGCAGCCTCGCGCAACCGGTCTTTCGTGCCTTCCAGCGCCTCCAGCAGCGGCGGCCGCAGCAACTCCGCGTCCGTCTGACCTTTGCCGAGCGCAGTGAGAATGTCGCTGACGTGTGTGTTGTGTTCCACCAGCCGCGAGACAAACACGCCCACGTCCTGAATGGGCAGCTTGCTCACTAGGCCCGTCAGAAGCAATACCAGCTCGCCATGGGACTTCAATCGGTGCTCTATGACCCGTTCCAACAGCCGGCGCAACGACTTGACCTCCTCCTCCAAAATCGCACAACGCGAGCTGAGCTGCTCCAGTCGGAGCCGCAATTCGGGCCAATCCCGCTCGATCTCTTCCAACGCCGAAGACGAACGACCAACCTGGACCGTATCCTGTGCCATGCTCTGTCAATCTGCCGCAGTTCCCGCGGGTTTTTCCAATCAAAACTGCCACTGGGCACATCACCGGGCCCAACCTCTGGGCCACTCCCCGACTGAGCGATTCCCCCAACCTTCGCCGTGCCCTGCCCACCGGCCAGGCACACGCCCGGGTTTGATCCGCCGCCATTGACGCCTCCGCAGAGCAGGGTCGCAGAGAAGTAACGCGCTATCGCCTACGCTTCCGACCAGCTTCCCGGAGGTTGGCTGCGCCCATCTCTCTGCCCCCGCACTGCAAGCACGCGACCGTCTGCCGGGCCAACCCAATCCAGCAGGAGCGGCCGGTCTGGAGGGGCCATGTCCCCTAACTGAAAGGCGGCGCGCAAACGGCGAGCCGCCTCGACCGCTTGCCCACGGTCGCGGACATGAACGCGGCCCAGTAGGTCGCCTTTTCTTATATGCTGCCCGTATACTGCCAGCTCATCGACTCCCACCGCGGGATCCACCGGGTCCTCCGCGGTGCGCCGGCCGCCGCCAAGATCCCGCACCAGCTCACCCAACTGACGTGCATCGCAGTCCGTCACCCACCCGTCCCGGTCGGCGTGGACCTCGACCATCACAGGAGCCAAGCTTTCGGCCCGTAATTGGCGTTCGAACGCCTCCCGATCCGCGCCTTGCGCCGTCAACATCGCCCACCATCGATCCAAGGGGGCCGGCGAAAACAGGCAGGACTCCACCTGCCGCATCGCCGTTTCCCAATCGCCGGCCCGGCCAGTCAGCAGAAGAAGTCCGGCCGCACACCCGCTGATCAAGCACCGCAGATCTTCCCACCCGCGTCCGACCAAGGAGGCAGGGGCGCTGGCCCGGGCACAGGCCTCCAGCCATTGGTGGCTCTCTTTAACTTCCAGCCAGTTCCCCACCGCCCGGCCCAGTGGAATGTTCATGTCTGTGATCAGCGCGCAGGTTCGAACGCCGCTGGACTCGGCCAGATCCACCATCGCCCGGGCCAGCGCCCGGGCTTCCTCGTACGTGCGCATGAATGCGGCGCGACCGCATTTGACGTCCAAGACCAGCGCGTCCAGTCCTTCGGCCAGCTTCTTGGAAAGGATCGAACTGGTGATCAACGGCAGACTGGGCACCGTGCCGGTCGCGTCGCGTAACGCGTACAACTTGCGGTCGGCCGGCACCAGGTCCTCCGTCTGTCCCACAATGGCGCACCCCACCTCCTGGACTTGGGCCACGAACCGCTCCGGTGCCAAGCGCGTGCAGTAGCCGGGAATGGACTCCAGTTTGTCCAAGGTGCCGCCGGTAATTCCCAGGGCCCGTCCGGAAATCATCGGGACTCGAAAACCCAAAGCGGCCAATAGAGGCGCCAAGGGCAGGGAAACCTTGTCGCCTACCCCACCGGTCGAGTGCTTGTCCACCACGGGCCTGGGGTCCACAGGCCACCGGAAGACTCGACCCGAATCACGCATGGCCAGAGTCAGCGCAGCCGTCTCCCGAGGGTCCATGCCTCGGAAATAAATGGCCATCAGTAACGCGCTGATCTGGTAATCCGGAATGGTGCCCTGCACCACGCCCTGCACAAAGGCGCGCAGATCGGCCTCGGAAAGGGTGCCGCCGTCCCGCTTGCTCTCGATCCACGGCAGCGCATTCATGAGGCGGGAACGCGGACCATGCCAGTGCGCGCGGGCGCCCGGGCTGGTTCAACCCTCGAATCGTTTGGCCACCACGCTTGCGTTGTGGCCGCCAAATCCAAAGGAGTTGTTGATGAAGGCGTGAATCTTCATCTCCCGGGCCGTGTTCGGGACGTAGTCCAGGTCGCACTCCGGATCGGGCACCTCGTAATTGATGGTGGGCGGCACCACCCCGTGCCAGAGAGCCAGCACGGACGCTGCCATCTCGACCGCGCCTGCCGCACCCAGCATGTGGCCGATGGCCCCTTTGATGGAGCTGACCGCCAACCGACGCGCATGTTCTCCAAACACCGTCTTGATGGCCTGGGTCTCGGCCACGTCTCCGGCCGGCGTGGAGGTTCCATGGGCGTTAATGTACGTGATGTCCTCGGGATTCAACTGCGCGTTGCGCAGCGCCATACGCATGCAACGGGCTGCTCCTTCCCCGCCCGGGGACGGGGCCGTCAAATGGTACGCGTCCGCCGTGTTTCCGTATCCCACCACCTCACAATAAATCCGCGCGCCGCGACGCCGTGCGTGTTCTAATTCTTCCAGAACGATGACGCCGGCTCCTTCTCCCATGACGAATCCATCCCGCTCCCGGTCGAACGGCCGTGACGCCCGCTGCGGATCCTCATTGCGCGTGCTCATGGCGCGCATGGCGCAGAAGCCGCCAATGCCGATCGGCACAATGGTCGCCTCGGCCCCGCCAGCAAACATCATGACCGCGTCGCCGGCCTTGATCGTCCGCCAGGCCTCGCCAATGGCATGATTGGCGGTGGCACAGGCCGAGCAGGTGGCATAATTGGGCCCCTTCAGCCCGTAATACATGGAGAACATGCCCGAGGCCATGTTGCTGATGAGCATCGGGATCATAAAGGCTGACAGTCGGTTGGCCCCGCGCTCCAGCAACACCTGATGCTGCTGGGTGGTCGTTTCCAGACCGCCAATGCCCGAACCGATAATGACGCCCACCTCATCACGATTGAGCCGGTCCAGGTCAGCCCCCGAATCTTTCAGGGCCGCCCAAGCCGCATAAATTCCAAATTGCGCAAACCGGTCGGTGCGCCGCAATTCCTTGGCCGAAGGAAAGGCCGGGCTGGGATCGAAGTCCCGAACCTCGGCCGCAATCTGCGTGGCAAAAGGGGAGGGATCGAACCGGCTGATTCGCTGAATGCCGCATCGACCGGCGATCAGGTTTTCCCAAAAGGTCTCCAGTGTCGCTCCCAGCGGGGTGACCACGCCCAGCCCGGTGACGACCACCCGGCGTTCGCAGGAACTTCCAGCCATAAACTCAAAAAGGGGCAGTGCCCGCCGGTTCCGGCCGCCACTGCCCCGGCCCTTCTTTGCTGGCCCTCACTTCTCCTGCAGCTCTTCGATGTACTTGATGACATCCCCGACGGTTTGCAGTTTTTCGGCCTGCTCATCCGGGATGTCGTGCCCAAACTCTTCCTCCAGCGCCATCACCAGCTCCACCGTGTCGAGCGAGTCGGCCCCCAGGTCATCGATGAACCGGGCTTCCGGCGTGACCTGGTCGGGATTCACGCCCAACTGCTCGACGATGATTTTCTTG
>Ga0308415_1000168_pt1 | contig 28092 bp, 22 predicted proteins | sample HotsprSampleOS55_FD_203465 | JGI IMG/M metagenome (GOLD analysis project Ga0308415, IMG submission 203465) | Hot spring phototrophic mat microbial communities from Octopus Spring, Yellowstone National Park, Wyoming, United States - 20090730_OS55 ... | reverse complement strand
AGGGGTTGCTTTAAAAAAGCAAAACTGAGTCCACTGCAAAAACTCATCGCAGAGAACGCGGAGAGCGCAGAGATTTTCTTTAAATAATGCTCTGCGTACTCTGCGGTCTCTGCGATAAAGAACCCTTTTTGCAGTGGAGTCAAAACTCAATAATAATCGGTAGTGTATTGGATGGCTGGTTTATCACTCTCTCCGTAGCCAGGCCAATCGGGTGCAAAGACACGAAAATAATCGGCGAGTGGTTCAATGGTGAGTCTCCACGATAAAGATGCCGAATCCGTACCACCGCCATGCAACAGGAGCACAGGTGTTCCTGTTCCTGCAGTGAGGTAGTGAATACGTAACCCTTTTACTTCAACCCATTTGCCTGAAATAGTCATTTTTGTTGGTGGCTCCATACACTCGGTGGTCAGGCAGCGGCCTAACATGAGATGGTTAGTATAACTATAGCATATTCTGGCTGGGTGTCAAAAGAGTGCAGGGCAATGGCGAGTAGTCGCCCTACTTCTGAACCCGGTCCCCCAGGATGTTCGCTGCCAGGACGGTGAGAGTGAGGGTCAAACCGGGGAAGGTGGCGATCCAGGGAGCGACCCGCAGATAGGCGCGCCCGTCGTCCAGCATGGCTCCCCACTCCGGGGTGCCAGGGGGCGCGCCCAGTCCCAGAAAGTTCAGCGATGCTCCGCTGATCAACACGCGGCCCAGTTGGGTCAGGGCGAAGGCGATCAGGGTCGGAGCGGCATTGGGGAGGATGTGGCGGATAGCAATCCGCCAGGGGCTGGCACCGACCGCCCGGGCCGCTTCAATGTACGGCTGCGCCCGGATCGCGCGCGCAGTGGTACGGGTAACCCGGGCATAAGGGGCCGCTGCCGAAAGTCCCACCCCGATGGCTGCCGGGATCAGCCCGGGCCCCAGAATCGCCACCACCGTCATCGCCAGCAGCAGTCCCGGAAACGCCAGCCACGCATCCAGGAAGCGCATCAGCAGCGCGTCCACGGTTCCTCCCCGGCTTCCGGCCAGCAAACCGGTGGGGAGGCCGATCCCTACCGTCAGGGCCAGGGCAATTCCTCCCATCGCCAGGGTCCAGCGGCCGCCCCAGAGGATACGCGTCAGCACATCCCGCCCCAGGGAATCCGTTCCCAGCAGCCCGCCCGGACCGGGCGGGAGCAGAGCGCGCGCAGGGTCGGCCACCAGCGGGCCAGCCGGGGCCAGATACGGGGCCAGCGCCGCCCCGAGGATGACCGCTCCCAGCCATAGAAGCGCCAGCCAGACCACCGGCTGGCGTCCGGGCGGACGGGGGGGAGAGATGGCCTGAAGTCGGGGAATCGCCAGGAGACAGGGGGCACGCATCAGCGCTCCTCGGATGAACGCAACCGGGGGTCCAGCCAGGCGTGGCACAGGTCGGCCAGGAGACTGGTCAGCAGATACGCCAGGGCGCCGACCAGGGCGATGCCCCGCACCACCGGCAGGTCTCGCCAGAGGATGGCCTGGACGGTCAGGCGCCCCAGCCCCTCCCGCGCGAAGACCGATTCGGTCACCACGGCGCCGCCCAGCAGGAAGCCGAACTGCAGGGCGATCAGGGCAACTACCGGTCCCGCCGCAGGACGCAGGATGTGGATGAGGAGGAGCCGCCAGAGGGGAACGCCGCGCGCCTGGGCGGCCAGGATGAAGGGCATCCGCAGAATTTCCACCACCTGGGCCCGTACCAGGCGGGCGATGGAGCCGGAAAGGCTGAAGCCGAGGGTCAGGGCGGGCAAAACCAGGTGGCGCGCGTCGCCCCAACCGGAAGAGGGAAGCCAGCGCAGGTAGAGAGAGAAGAGCAGAATGAGCAGGAGGCCAGACCAGAAGACGGGGGTGGAGAAGCCGACGGCCGCGACCGCCATTGCCAGGGTATCCACCCAGGTATCCCGGTAGAGGGCGGCCAGCAGTCCCAGCCCGACTCCGAGGACGATGCCCACCAGGCCGGCCGCCAGGGCCAGTTCCACCGTCCCGGAGAGCCGTTCCAGAATCATCCGGCCCACGGAGCGCCCCTGGAGCCAGGACGTCCCCAAGTCGCCCCGGGCCAGGTCGGCCAGGTAGCGGAGGTACTGGACGGAGAGGGGGTCATCCAGGCCCAGTTGGGCCCGACGACGAGCGATTTCTTCCGACGAGGCGCCGGAGGCGGCCAGAAGTGTCTCCGCCGGGTCTCCCGGCGTCAGTTGCATGGCTACAAAGGCCAGCGTTGCCGCCAGCCAGAGGACCAGGACGGCCTCCAGCAGCCGCCGCAATCCGTATCCGAACATGGGTCCCTTTGGGGGCGCGCGGCGCGGAATGAGTGCTACGTTTCGCAGGAGTAACTGTTCAGCCTCACCTCTCCCCCAGCGGCTTCGCCGCCCGCCGCAGGCGGCGGGGGTAGGGTGAGGAAGCCTGAATAGTTACTCGCAGAATAAATCCTGCACTCCTTCGGGGTGGAGTTGGGCGGCGGCGGCCGAAGGCCGTCGCCGCCCAACCACCTTCCCACCTACTGCGCCAGAGTTACGTTTATCAGCCAGGGGAACCAGCCCCGGGCGTCAAAGCGCAACCCCTGAACCCGCTGGTTGACCCCGTTCAGATTCACGTAGTCGCGGATGGGGAGAACCAGTGCCTGCTCCATCACGCGCTGCTGAACCTGGCTGTAATAGGCGGCCCGCTGCTGCCGGTCGGAGGTCCTCATCCCCTCCATCAGCCATCCGTCCATCTCCGGGTCGTTGACTTTGGACCAGTTCATACTCCCCTGGGAATGGAAGAATTGGCGGAGGACGTCCGGGTCGCTCCCGGAACTCTGGAAGGGCATCAGGTGGTGTTGACCTTCCCGACCGATTTTCAGGGCCTCCGGGTAGCGGACCGTCTGGGCGTTGACCCGGATCCCCAGTTCGGTCCACTGGGCAATCAGCAATTCACCGATGGTGGGGAGGTAGCCCCAACTCATCAGGTAGAGGTCCAGCGTCAGAGGTTGTCCATTTTTATCCCGAATGCCGTCTCCGTCGCTGTCTATCCATCCCCGTTCCTCCAGGAGGGCCCTGGCGCGGGCAGGGTCGTAGGGGTAGTACTGGCAGACCGAGGGGTCGTAACCGAAGGTGACCGCTGCCAGGGGGCCACAGGCCACCGGAGAAGTATCCCGGAAGACGGCAGAGATGATCGCCTGCTGGTCGGTGCCGTAGAGGATGGCTTGCCGGACGGCCAGGTCGTCCAGCGGCGGGCGGGTGGTGTTCATGAAGAACATCAGCGAGGAGCCGGGGATGGCGACCGCTTCTATGCGGAAGCGGGGATCATCCTTCAGGCGGACAGCGTCCTGGGGCGGCACCTCGCCCATCACGTCCGCCTCCCCAGACTCCAGTGCCGGGGAGCGAGTGGCGGGGTCGGTGAAGAAGCGGAACTCCACTTCCTCCAGTCGGGCCGTTTTTTGCTGATAGACAGACGGCGCCCAGGCGTAATCCGGGTTTCGCCGCAGCAGCAGATGGCCGCCGGGGACGTACTCCGCAAAGATGAACGGCCCCGTCCCGACCTGGTGCATCTGATACTCCTGCCCCCATTTTTGTACGGCGGTGGGGGAGGCCATCCCCAGGTAGACCTGGCTGAGGGAATCCAGCAGCGGCGCAAAGGGCTCCTTCAGGACGATGCGGACGGTATACTCGTCCACCACCTCCGTCCGCTCGTAGGGGCCCAACATGAAGCGGGCCTTCTGAGAGGCCAGATCGGGGCTGGTGATGCGGTCCAGGTTGAAGCGGACCGCTTCAGCGTTGAAGGGGGTGCCGTCGTGGAACTTCACCCCTCGTCGCAGGAAGAAGGTGTAGACCCGGCCATCCTCCGAGATTTCCCACTTCTGGGCCAGTCCAGGGACGAATTCCCCCGTCTTTGGATCCTGATAAACCAGGGTATCGTAGACGGAGGTCAGGGGAATCCCCAGTTCCGCCGAGGCATTGATGTGGGGGTCAATCCCGGTGGGGGCCAGAGTGAGGCCGTAGATGATGCGGCCTCCCGGTCGGGGCGTGCAGCCTGTCGTCAGTGCTGCCGCCAGCAGCAGGAAGAGCAGAAGACGACGCATGGTTTACCTCCCTTCAGGGTAGGATTCAGGTGGTGAGATTATACCACATTTGATGATCTTGACAAAGAAGTCGTCACTTACTGGAAACAAGATGGTAACGCGGGCGAAACAGAAAGGAGGACGCTGCGTGGTATCATTAGAATGTAATTTCTACTCCAGGAGGTAAAATGGTCTCTACGGTCACCACTTCCACCGTGATGACGGTAACAACAGTGGCCGTCGCCAGTTCGCTGACCCTGATTGTCGTCCTGACGATGTTTACCTTGCTGGTCCAGAAAGAAGTCGCCACCTCCGCCCGGGAGCGCTGGGCCCGCGCGCTGGACCGGGCGCTGAATGTGGGGATCATCCCCCTGTTGCTGGCCTTCCTGACGCTGGTGGTCCTGCGGATTGCAGAAGTTCTCCGCTGACGTGCCAAGCACTTTAAAAGTGCTTGGCACGTCTGGCACGTCTTGCCTGTTCACAGGAACGGCGCTACCAGAAAGAGCCAGATGTTGATCAGCCCGTGGGTCAGCGAGACCCCCACGATGGAGCGGGTGCGCAGGACAAACTCACCGAACAACAGCGCCACCCCAAAGACGAACAGCACATCGGTCAGAGAACGGTGACCGATGTGGAGAACAGCAAATACGGCCGATACATAGACCACCCCCCATCGGCCCATCGTCCCCAGGGCCGCCCCCTGCATCACCCCCCGGAAAATCAACTCCTCCGCCAGGCCGGTGGAAACCAGCAAAATCAGGGCCGCGAGCAAAAACTCTCCCGCATTCCACCCGGAAATCAGCGGCGGCGGCCGCAGGATGCGGTATTCCAGCATCCCCAGCGGCGGGCCCAGGAAGGCCAGCAGCAATTGCCCGGGAAGCCCCCTGCCGTGAAGCCCTACCTGTTCCCATGAAAGGCGCGCCACGCGCCGGACCACAAAAACGGCCACAAAGAGGGACACGCTGATGATGAGATACCAGTACATCAGCGGGATTGCGCGCAGCGGTAGAGAGAGGCTCATCAGACGGATCAGCGGCGCCAGGCCCACCGTCATCCAGAAACGGTGCTCGGGCCCGTCCCAGAACCGGGCGCTGAGGACCAACGCGCCGGTCAGCAGGATACTATGAAGGACCAGGCCCGATCGGGGTTCCACCAACGCCGTGAGGACCTCCGCCACCGTCAGCAGAGCCAGATACCCCAGAGACAGGGGCCAGAACACCCCCTTCCGGCCCCCCAGGACGGCCTCCCCCAGCGGAGACCACGATGGCCCCGGGCCCAGCGCTTCCAGTTCCCGTCGGGCCAGCGCGTTGCGGCGGTTGAGGCTCAGCGCCCGGGAGAGGCAAAACCGCCGCTCCTCCGCCGTCTCCACTGCCTGAGCCAGCCAGTACCACGCCTGATCTGAATCCGGACGAGCCCGAAGGACCTCCTCCAGCAGATGCCGGGCCCGAATCCGCTGACCAGACCGCAAGGCCGTCGTCGCCGCCTGGATTTGCCGCTCTACGTCGCTTTCCCTCACTCCTCCACCTCCAGCCACAGCCACAGCATCCGGTAGGGAATGGGCAGACCGCTCCGGTACAGGAGAAAGGTCACCCGGACACGGTCTCCGGGCCGCGCCGGGATGAAAGAGACCGGCCCCTCATAGGCCGCGCCGGGGCTCAACCGCACCGGCCCGGCCTGGCCCAGCAGGCGCTCCCCGTCGGCCACCTCCAGGCGATACTCTACGGGCACCCTCTCCCGGTTCACAATTCCCACAGTGACGGTGACCGGTTCACCCACCCTACCCCGGTACGGGTACCCCCCGGCCTGCCGCTCGGGACCCAGAAGGTAGAATTCGGTGACCGGTTCCCCCCAACGGGCCAGTTGGGCCACCGTCAGCAGAAGAATCAGCCCCAGGATCAACACGAGGGCCAGACCACTTCCCAGCCAGAAACGGGAAGAGGGTTCCGACCGGCCTGCCAGGTCCGCCCAGGGGATTTCCCACTCCCACCGGTCCCCCGGCGGCAGACGGCGCCAGCGCGCCCAGGCCAGCGCGCTGGCCAGCAGGGTTGCCCCGGCCTCAGCGCCGACAACCGGCCCCAGGCCAATGCCCCAGGGCAGTGCGTCCAGCATCAGGGCCAGCAGGGGGATCAGCGCCAAACTGATGCCGACGGAGAGGGCCAGCCGCTCCGCGCCGTCCAGCGTGTTCCGGCGAGGGAAGAGGGCCATCTGGGCCGCGTATCCGGGACAGAAGAGAGCCACCGCCAGCCCCAGCAGGAGGCGCACCGCCGCCAGAGGAACCGGCAGAGGTCCGCCCGGAAGGGCCAGAACCATCAGGATGACAGCGCACAAGTTGACCAGAATAAGGGAGAGTTGGACCATGGGAATGACCAATGACAGAATGACCAATGACAAATGACCAATGAAGAAATGACCAATGACCAAAAAGGTATGCCCCTGTGGCGCAGGGCCGCCAGGCCTGCGGGATACAGGCTGACAGCCTGTGCTACAATAATGAGGTGTTATCCGGCGGCCAGTTCGGTATAGACCCGCACGGTTTCCTGCGCCGTCTGCTCCCAGGTGAAGGCGCGGGCCCGCTCCAGGCCCCGCACGCGCAGTTCCTCCCGCAGGGAGACATCGGTGAGGGCCCGCCGCATAGCTTCGGCCCAGCCCTCCTCGTCCGATGGAGATACCCGCAGGGCCGCGTCTCCGACGACCTCCGGCAGAGAGGCGGCATCGGAACAGACTACCGGCGTCCCACAGGCCATCGCCTCCAGCGCGGGCAGGCCGAACCCCTCGTAAAGGGATGGGAAAACGAAGAGATCCGCCCGGTTGTAGAAGAGCGCCAGGTCCTCATCGGGCACCGATGGGTAATGAATCACGGCGTCGGGCAGGCCCAGACGCTCCATCTGCTCCTGCAGGATGCGGGCCTGGGGAAGGTACTGGACAGCCCCGACCCGGATCAACCGGACGTCGGGCAGGGCCTGGCGAAGGCGCGCGAAGGCCCGCAGCAGAAAGGGCAGGTTTTTTCGGGGATTCTCCGACCCCACGTACAGCATGTACCGGCCGCGGGGGTCCAGGCCATATCGGGCATCAAAATCGGGCGGGACCGGACGGGGACGGAAGAGGGTATGGTCCACGCCCAGGGGGACCACCCGAATGCACTCCGCCGGATAGCCCAGGGCCTGGACCACTGTCTCCCGCGTGTAGGCCGAATCCGCGATGAGTATGTCTGCGCGGGCCAGCGCCCGCGTCGCCAGGATGTCCAGCCACCGCTCCCAGATGCTCCCGTAGGCCTGCATACCCCTCTGGCGACGGGTAAGGTAGGGCACAATGTCGTGGACAGTCACCACCACCGGATGCAGGCCGGGGCGAAGCCAGAGCAGCGTCGCCATCTGCTGGGCGGTCAGGTGGGTCAGAACGCCCATCTCCAGGTCCGCCGCCAGCGGGTAGGTGGTGAAGAAGGTCCGCACGTCCCACCCCAGGGGCCGTAGCAGGCGGTGGGCCACCCGCACAGGCCAGGGATGGCGCGGGACGACCAGACGGAACGGGACCCCGGCCCGCTCCAGGGTCTCGCAGAGGGAGGCGGTGTAGCGGGCCAGCCCGATCCGATGAGCATACGGACGCACCAGCAACTGAACGGTCAACCCCCCTCCTCCAGCGAGGTGCAGGGGTTTGGGGGCGGCGGCTTCGCCGCCGCCCCCAAATCCCCCATCTTCCCCAAAGCCGCGCGCCAGTTCAGGTAGAAGAGGGCCGCACCGAACGCCGTCAGATAGCGGCCCAGCCTCCCGCCGGTGACCACCCGGGGATTCAGGCGCCACTCCCGGGCCGCCAGAAGGGCCCCGTCCCCCACCCCACCGGTCCGCCGGGCCCCGGCACGAAGTTGACGGAGAGTCCGCCCGTGCCCCAGAATCCAGAACATGGCCCGCGCTTTGGCCGCAAGCCCGGGCCATCCCCGGGAGAGTGCCAGTCCCCATTCCATCAGGTCCGCCAGCAAGAGGCCCGGCAACAGCAGGAGCAACGTCTGCCCTCCCCAGTTGCGCCAGACCGTCAGGGAGCGGTTGCGGAAGGAGTAGTACAATGCCAGCGGAGACGGACGGTCCAGACGGCCCGCATGGTAGACGATGGACGCCGGCACGTGCAGGCAGCGATACCCGGCCCGCTGCGCCCGCCAGGAGAGGTCTGTCTCCTCGTAGTACATAAAGAAGGTTTCAGAGAAACCACCCAGTTCCTCCCACACCTCCCGACGGATCGCGAACGCGGCGCCGGAGACCGCTGCGACGTCTGTGGGAACCGCGTCGGTGAGGGCCGTGCGCGGGGCGCCGAAGCACCGGGCAAAGACCAGCCCCGTGTAGTGGACGTCCTGGCCGCAGGACTGAACCCGCTCCGGGTCGTCCATCCAGAGGATGGTCGGGGTCGTCAGGCCCACGCTGGGGTCCTGGAACGGTTCCAGCAGGGCCTCCAGCCAGCCGGACTCCGCGCGCGTGTCCTGGTTCAGGAACACCAGTACATCTCCCCGGGCCTCCTCCGCCCCCTGGCGACAGGCGGCAGCGAAGCCCCGGTTGGTCGGGTTGACCCGCAGTCGGGCCCCGGGCATCCGGGCCCGGACGAACGCGGCACTGCCATCGGTGGATCCGTTGTCCACGACGATGACCTCCGCACCTGCCGGAAGGGTCCGCTGCAGCGAATCCAGACAGCCCTCCAGATAGGGCCGCCCGTTGTAGACCACGAGAATGATGCTGGCTCTGGGTCGCATCAAATATTTTTTGCCACGAATTGCACGAATTTCACAAATTAAAAAGAAAAAATTCGTGTCAATTTGTGAAATTCGTGGCAAATTCATTTATCGGCTATACGGGCTGCTGGCCCGGGGGCGGTAGACCGCCGCGAAATGGTTGTCGTAAATCCGGTTATATGGGAAAACCTCCGGCAACTCCATCCCGGTCCGCCATGCCCGCAGGGTCATCGTCTCGGAGAGGATGAAATAGACGGTCCGGTCGGTGGGCCGGCCCCACTTCGCCTTCAGGCGACGCGCCTTCCAGAGGTCATTGGCCTCCGCCAGCGCCACCAGTCGCTCGTCCACCCCCGTCCAGACCTGCGCGCCTTCTCCGTATTGGCCCAGCCACTCCACCGCCCGACGCTCCGGGTCGGCATAGAAAACCCAGTTGTGACTCAGGAGCGGCTCGTTGGTCACCTTCAGGAGTGAGGCCAGGGAGAACCCCATCACCGCCAGCACCAGCCCCCCGGAGAGAAGGGCCTGCGCTGCAGACCTCCCTGCGCGCCGGACGAGGCCCGTCAGCGCTTTCGCCGCCAGCGGAATCGCCACCACCATCAGGTGAGGGAAAGCCCGCACCTGCATGTTGGCCGAAAGGGCACCCGAGAGGTCCAGCACCACAGAAATCGCCAGGAACAGGCCGAAGCCGCCGTACAGCAGCCACAGGAACCGTTGACTGGCCGGAAGTTCGTCCCGCCCCTCCGCCATCCGCTTTGCCTGAAGCGCCCAATGGGAGAACGAAAGCGCCAGGATGGTCCAGTTGAACAGGGTCAGCAAAATGTATACCTGCTCGCTGACCCAGGCAACCTGGACATATCGGTACGGGTTCGTCGCTTCCTCCACCCCCAGGAGCAACATCGCGACCTGGTCCACGATGGAGCGCAGGATGGAGAGTTGCCCTCCGGCGGGCGGATAGATGTGGTAGATAAAAACGTACAGCAGGACCGAGCAGGAGAGAACCACATACAGAAGGCGCATCAGGGGGGATCTCTGGCGCGCCTGCCTATGGCCCCACCGCCGCCACAACAGCCATCCCCCGAACGCGCAGGTGATGGCGAAGAGGTAACTGGACGAGAAGAACACGCTGCTGGCGGTCAGTCCGAAGGCGAAGAGGTAACTGAGCACCACCCACCGACCGATAGGCTTTCCGGCCTCCGCGCAGCGGAAACTGGCGGCAAGGGCATACAGCAGGCCCAGAGCCATCGCCCAGGTGAGTTTGGCGTGGCTGCTGCGCGCGGCCTCAAAGAGAAATTCCGGCTGCAGGAACAGCATTATGCAGGCCAGAGCGCCCGCCGCCGGGTCCCCTGTCAGGTTACGGTAGGCGGCAAAGGCCAGCGGGACCAGCAGGACGACCAGGAAGGGCTGGACGAAGACCTGCAAGGTACGGACCGATAGGCCCGTCTGATGGGAAAGGAACGCGTTGAGCGCGGGATAGGCGTAGCCGAAGGGATACGTCTCCGCGGGGACAATGGTTCCTTCGGCGTAGAGGTACTCCGCTGCGACGGTCAGGCGGGCGTCATCGGTAGAGGTCCAGTTCCAGAGGAACCGCGCGCCGATATACCCCGCCGCCAGGAGCACGTACCCCGCCAGCAGCAGGAGATGCAGATAGTTCGGCTCTCTCCCTCGTGAGTTGCTCATAGTGTTTTTCTCTCGTGGAACCACTGCTTGCAGTTGTCCTGCAAAATTCCAGCCATATCACCATCATCCCCCCTGCCAGAAGGACGATGACCGCCAGCAGGCCCGCCACTGCCGCCCGGGCGCGGGGCGGAAGGGTGAGAAACGAGTAGAGGTAGAGCAGGGGCCGACGGGCCACGCTCACCCCCGTCTCCCCTAACAGGACCGGCCCTCCCCGGGCCCCCTCACAGTCCGCCAGGACGGATACCCTCCACGTCCCCGCCGCCGATGGACGCCATCCCCAGAGCACTTCCCGCTCTCCCTCGCCCGGAAGGACGGAGAGGGTGGCCGTGAGGACCGGCCCGGCGCCCGTGGGCCCTTCCAGCCGCGCGCAGAGAGGGAACTCGCGGATGTCCTCCAGGCCGAAGTTCCGCAGGACGGCCCGGACCGTCGCCTCCTCCCCCTCCCGACCTGCCTCCACCTCCAGGGCCACCAGGCCCGGCGCCGCCGGAGTCAGCGGGCGCACAGACCAGCGCTCCGCCTCCCATGCGACCCGGTAGGCTCCGGGAGCCGAGGGCGGGGAGAACCCCTCCACCCCGCCGGAGAGGACCCGCGCGCCCGGGCCCACCTCCAGGATGAAACGAAACCCCCGATGGGTGACCTGCGGGTCCCGGACCGTCGCCCCGGCGATGCGCGTTTCGGGGCCCTCCCACCGGGCCAGGACGCCCTTCAGGTCATCGGCGGGCACTGGCGCCGGGAGCGCCTCCAGACGCTGCTGCAGGGCCTGCCATTCGGACCGGTTACGGGGCGGCTGGACGGAAAACGCCGCCAGCGCCACGTCTGCCCGTTTGAGGATGACCTCCCCATCCCCGGTGTACAGGAGAAACCCCGAGAGGACGTTCAGTTGCCGCATTGCCCCATCCGGCATCTGGACCTGCCACTGGTCCAGATATCCGTCCCGGTTCCGGTCCGCATAGCGGACGACGGTTCGCCCGTCCACGTTCCAGACGCCCCCCTGCGCGCCCCGCAGATGCAGGCGGCCGTCCACCGGACTCCAGTACAGCGTCGGACGGCCCACCCCTTCCGTCGCGTACTCCCCCCGCATCCCCCGGCGGATGTCGGCGTAGTTCTCCAGCGGCGGTTCGGGGATCAGACCCAGCAGATACAGGTCCCGCAGGCCGGAAGGCTCCACCAGTTTCCCGTCCCGGAAACCCCGGTTGACATTCCAATCCCACATCCCTTCGCTGCTCCAGTATCCGCCCTCCTCCGCCGCCACGAAGGTGGCAACCGCCCACTCCTGCTCCAGCACCCAATCGGGGACCCGCTCGTAGGGGACCGTCCGAACGGCGAAATCCGGAAAAGCGACCGCGTCGGTGACAGGGTGAAAACCGGCCACACTCACCTCGTAGTCCCAGCGCCCGTCGTTATTCTGGTCCCAGGAGTAGTCCGCCTGCACAAAGGGCCGGGAGAGCCCGCCGGACCGCGCCACCTCCGGGGAGAAGGAAGAGTCTCCGGCGGCGAAGACCTCAAAGCGGACCATCAGTTCGGGACGGCCGTCGGCGTCCCCGGCCAGGTCGTAGTAGGCCATCGGGTTCTCAAAGTTGGCGTAGTTAACCTCGCCCTTCTTCCAGCGAGCCCAACTGTTGATGTGATACCCCTGTTCTATCGGGTACCCCAGGATGCCCACCCGGTCTATCTGGGCCCGGGCCCAATCCACCGCGATGGCGGGCGGGCGGTCAAAGTAGTTGTACGCCTCGTAGTTGTGCCGGCCCACCAAAAGGGGCCAGAAGAGGGCCTCCAGGTACGGCTCGGGCTGACGGGGCCTCCGGTTCACGTACAGGGTGGACCGGAAGATGTTGGCGTCCGGCGGGGAGAGGGCCAGAATCCGCTGGAGTTGGTAGTCGGCGACGCCGTCGCCATTGGCGTCCACCACTTCCAGTTCCCAGTCTACCCCGCCGTCGGTGGTGGCGCCCCGGCGGGCCCACCCGGGGGCCGGAGCGGCCTCCCCCCACTCCAGGTAGCGCAGGATGTAGCCGTCTATGTGGAAGACCAGGGATGGGTTCACTCGCCCGTCGGGGAGCAACCAGTCGGAACGGGCGATGGCCCGGACGTGCCAGTGGGGGGACTCGGTGACCTCCACCGCGCGGTAGCGGGCGCGGTAGGAGACCTGCCCGTCGTCGTCCCGGTCATCGTACAGGTCCGCTATCCGGCGGTCCCCATCCTGAGAAAACATCAGAATGAGTTGGGCCGTCCCGTCGGCCCCGACGTCAAAAATCCAGACGTCGTCGCGGAAGTCGGCGACGGCCAGGACGTCGGATCCCGTCCCCATATCCCCGGCGCGGTCCACGATCAGGATGCGGTCGCGAGGGGAAGCGAAAGCACATTCCACGACGGTCATATCCGGCTGGCCATCGCCGTTCAGGTCGGACTGGGCGACGCCGAAGAGGGGGATACCCGCCTGCGCGCGGGTCGGTCCGGGCATCAGGGCCAGAGCGGCCACCACCCAGGCCGCTGCGGCCCATCCCCCGAGTTTCCGGAGCCAGTATCGCAGGGATCGCCACATCTGGCGCAACCCGTCTATCGGGATAACCCCACCCCATGCCAGAACAACGAAGTACGCGGAGAGCCCCAGGGCCCCGCAGGCAAGGGCGCTGGGACCTGTCGTTTCCCGAACGGGCCAGAGGAACAGGGCCATCGCGGCCGCCGCTCCCAGGAAGGCGGCCCAGGTCCTCCTCCGAATCGTCCCCGGCGGCCGGACCAGAACACTCCAGCCCAGGAGAACCGCCTGCATCGTCTCCCTGCCCAGGGCCGCGATGGCCGCTCCGAAGGCTCCCCACTGAGGGATCAGTGCCAGCGCAATCCCGGATGAGAGCACCAGACTGCCCGCCGTGATCCGGGCAATCGTTCCCTGTTCCCCCCGGGCGATCAACACCTGCCAGAAGTAGGTGTTGAGGAACATCGCGATGCTCGCTCCACCCAGAATCCGCAAGGCTGGGGCGGCGGGCAGGAAAGGAGCACCGTAGAGAAATCCCATTAAGAAGGGAGATAGAAGTCCCATCGCCACTCCGATCGCCAGGCCGGGGACCAGAATCCACTGCAGGCCCTGGTCGCGCAGTCGGGCGAAGGCCTCCTCATCCCTCCGGTCCAGGGCGGAGAGACGGGGCAGGAACGCGGCCGCCATCAGGCTGACAGACCGGGCCAGCATCATCAGGCTGACGGCGGCACTGTAGAACCCCACCTCCCCCGCGGGCCGGAAAAGGGAGAGAAGCAGGATGTCCAGCCGCAGGTTCAGCCCGATAAGGGTGAAGGTCAGCCCGATGGGGAGAGCGGCCAGAACCATCTCCTTCGCCAAACGAAATTCTCCGCCGCGCGGACGGGTCAACCGCCCCGTCCAGAATCCAGATAGGAGCAGCGCGAGAACCTCGGCGGTCAGGATAGCGACGGCAGCCCCAAGAACCGAGGGGGAGAGAAGAAGGACCACCCCGACGCCGAACAATGCCAGACCGTTCTCTATGGTCTGAACCGCCGCATCCAGGTCCATCCGCTCCAGCCCGCGCAACACCGACCGCAGAAGATTGACCAGTCCCCGGAGTGCTGTGATGAGGGCCGCCGGAAGCAGGAGCGCGCGGACGTCGGTGGGATACCCCAGGGCCCAGCCCGCGCCGAGGATGAGCAGGACCAGCCCGGGGAACCAGAGCAGGGCGGGGTAGAGAGCGCTGAGGGCAACGCGTCCGGCCGCGTGGGGATTCTGAGCAACCTCCCGGGGCACGATGCTATCCAATCCCATCAGCGCGGTGTAGGTGAAGGCCATAGCGAGGGAGAACGCGGTCGCGTAGAGGCCATATCCGTCCGGCCCAACCCCTCGGGCCAGGAGCAGGCCCATCCCGGCGGCCAGGGCCTGGGCAGCCAGGTTTCCCACCAGCAGCCAGAATATATTCCACAGAAGTCCCCGCTGGCCTGGATGGTGCAGAGGTTTCACTCACCATCTCCACCGCCGCCCGGGGAGCAGGGACTCCACCAGGCCCCACCCGCTGGCCGCCCAACCGACGACCATGTACGCCAGAAACAGTCCATACTGCCATGGGTGGGGAAGGCGCAACCCCTCTCTTCGGGCCCGCAGGGTGAAACGGACCTGGCTGAGGACCAGGTACCCCAGCGCCGCCAGCCACAGGCCCCAGAGCAGACGGCTTCCCAGGCCGCCGGTCAGCGGGACCGCCAGCATACCCAGCCCGGTCAGCGCCGCCCAGAGATGACCTCCCACCTCCCGCCAGTTCCGGTAGTGCAGGCCGTAGAGGAAGCGGTTGCGGAACCAGCGGGAACGCTGGCGCACGTACTCCGCCAGGGTTGTGCAGTACGCCGTCTGCACCTGGCTCTCCGGGACGAAGCGGATGCGGTATCCGGCGCCCCGCAGTTGGCGGGAGAGCATGTAGTCGGTGCCGATGGGCGCCGGCACACGAAAACCTCCCACCTCCTCCAGCACGTCCCGGCGAACCGCCGCGTTGACGCCGTCCAGAGTCTCCACGTACTGGGGCATCGTCCGCTGCATCCAGAGATGGTGGGACCACTGGTACGCGACCAGCGGGTGGTCCCGCTGACTCTCCAGAGGCCGACGGGAGCCCGTGGTCGCCACCTCCTCGCCCCGCAGAATGGGGGAGAGGGTCCGTTCAAAGGTTTCGTCGTCCAGCACGCAGTCGGCGTCGGTCAGGAAGATGACATCGCCCGTGGCCCGCTCCAGGCAGCGCTGCAGGGCCCGCTGTTTGCCCTCGCCGGGCCGTTGTTCCAGGATCACCGCGCCGGGCGCCGCGCGCCGGGCCCGCTCCAGCGTGCCATCGGACCCGCCGGCGCAGAGGACCAGTTCCACATCCGGATAGCGCAGACGGCGGATGGACGCCAGGCACTCCTGAATGTACTCCGCCTCGTTCCAGGCCGGCAGAAGGATGCTGACCCGGGGAGCAGAATCACCAAACGGGGCCAAATCCGTGTTCATCCGTAATGGCCTACCACAAAGGTCACAAAAGGCGCACGAAGGACACCAAGTGTAACAGTCAGGGGTCAGGGGTTATAGAAAACAGACTAACCCCTAACAACTGACCCCTGACGGCGAAAATTCCTTGGTGGTTTCCCTTTCTCTGCGTTCTCTGCGCTCTCCGCGATGAAAGATGGTGACGGGCCAACCTCCGCCCAGGGAGTGCCCTTCACCCAGCGGTAGCGCCAGCCCCGCTCGCCGCGAATCTCTATGGCGGCCGTCGTCTCCTGATAGAGGCACCGTTCTCCCCGAAAGACGCAGTCCATCTCCAACTCCACCGGCGATTGCGGGTCGGGCATATAGTGGGTTCCATGGACTGCGCCGGTCATGTAGCGGAAGGCCTTGTCGGCCCAGCCGCAGACCGGCAGCAGGTCGCGGAGGTCGGGGCGGTCCGGCGGACGCTGCTGGGATTCTACGGCCCCGAAGCCGTGGGCGGTGGCGACCCCGCCGTGCAGTTGCACCCCCCGCAGCAGCCAGGCCTGGGTCGGTTCCAGGCGGACCTCCATCCCGTACCGGCGGGCCTCCTCCATCGCCCGCAGGATGTCCCCCACCCCGGCAACCCATTGGGGGTAGCGGTTCATCCGCCCATCGCGGTATACGACCTGAGGGAAGGAGCCATCCGGGAACCGAAACCGCAAGATGAAGGAGACCGCCGCCAGGGCTGCGTCTTGATACGCGGTCCGCCCCGTCCGTTCGTGTCCCAGAAACAGGGCCGGGACGCATCGGGCGATGTAGAACGGGAAATACCGCCCTGTCCCCTTCTCTCGCCACACTCCCTGATCAATCGCCCCGTCCAGCGGGGAACCCGGAGACCGGACCTGCGCGGCCAGAATTCCGTCCAGGGTCGGGAGGACATATCGGTCCACGACCTCCGTCTCTCCGGTCAGGTCGGCCCAGGCCAGCAGGGCCTCCACAATGGTCGCCGCCTTGTTGGGGACGAAGGTCGGGTCGGCGGGGAGGTTGCGGAAGGCCCGACGGTCCTCGTCCCAGAGGACGGAGAGGATGTATCCCCAGAGGTTGCACCGGGCGGCCTCCGCGAAAACCTCCCAGGCCGGGTCGCCCTGGTTCCGCAGGGCTCGCGCCAGGCGGAGCAGGGCGACGTCGCAGGCCGCCTCGTGAGGGGTGCCGCCCGTATCGGGGTTCGCCTCAAAGCAAGAGGCGCGGAAGTTGCCGGAGAGGAGTTGCCCCCGGAGCAGGTCCTCCCCCGCCCGCCGGGCCCGGTCCAGCCAGCGCGGGTCGCCCGTACCCCGGTACAGGTTCAGATAGCCCAGGATGATCCCCTCGTACCGCCAGTCCAGCCCGGGGCCCGTGTAGAGGAGGTTATCTTGCCACCAGTGGACTACGGGTCCCCCATAGCCTTCGGGCCCGCGCATCGTCTCCAGCCAGGACTCCAGCCGGAGCGCGGCGAAGGCCAGGACCTGTCGGGAGATGTCTGTGGTCATCGTTCCACTCCATCTCTTTTACGCTGATGGAAATCGCCCTCCCTGGGCACTTCGTGCCAGTTGTCGGCCGCAGGCCCAGGAAGGGTGACTTCCGTCAGCGCTATTCCTGCCGATTGAAATCGTCCTCCCTGGGCACTTCGTGCCAGTTGTCGGCCTTCGCCGACATTCTGAGGTCGGCGAAGCCAATCACCGGCCGCAGGCCCAGGAAGGGGGACTTCGGTCAGCGCTATTCCCGCCGATTGAAATCGTCCTCCCTGGGCACTTCGTGCCAGTTGTCGGCCTTCGCCGACATTCTGAGGTCGGCGAAGCCAATCACCGGCCGCAGGCCCAGGATGGGGGACTTCGGTCAGCGCAGAGACCCGGTCGGCGAAGGCCGACCGAAGGCCTGCGGCCCCAAAAGGTATGAAGGCAGAATCCGCACCCGGCTGCCGGATTGGGCTGGTGCCCTCACCCCACCCCTGCCCCCAGGTTCATTGCTTGCACTGAATCATTCGTGCCCCTCTCCTGCTCGCCTTCGGCGGCAGGAGAGGGGAGGGGAAGTGAAGGGATTTTGCGGTGGGCGGTGAAGCCGCCCACCGCAAAATCCCCTTTATCCCTCTCTCGTGCCGGAGCCGATCTCCCCGGGAGCTCCGGTCCCTGAGGGGGAACGGCTTTCCCGACCCCAACCCAATGATACCAGCGTTCTGCTCTCCCAGTGCCTGCATAGACCCTCGGACGATGGCCAGGGCCAGGAGGGAGGTGCGGGCCTGCCTGTCCTCCACCAGGAGCGCCGACCGGGCCCGGGCGCGGAACCGGTCGGCCAGGTCTCCGCGACCCAGCGACTCCACGATCCGGGCCAGGCGGCTCCAGAACCGGTACCGCGGCCCGCCGATGCCGTAGCAGGCCACCTCCTGGAACCCCTGCACTGCCAGCCAGGAGAGGGCTTCCTCCAGCCCCAGCGGACGCCCTTCGGGAGATTCCGGACCCCCGGCGTTCTCCACGCCGAAGACTCTCCTCCACCCGGCCCGCCCCCGGGCCAGGACCACCACGGCGCCCCCCGAGAGGAACGCCCCCAGCGAATCCGCCACCTCCGCGCGGGCCTCCAGGCGGGGGTCGGCCCAGACCAGAACGGGATGGCGGCCCTCCGCCTCCCCGTCCGGGCAGAGTTCCAGCCGCCGGGCCAGTTCCGCCCGGTAGAAGGGGTTCCCGGCGATGAGGCGCGCAGGGCGGCCCCAGAAGCAGGCCAGCACCGCGCAGAGATTAAAGGCCGTCTGATGGAGCAGGTCCGGGAGAACGCCCGGCCGAGATGCCTGGTCAGCGCGCGGTGACGGGATAGTGCCAGCCGTAGAGATGAAATCCGTGTCCATCCGTGTCTATCCGTAGAGCGAGTTGCTGGTAGTGAGCCACGAAGCGAAGCGGAGAGGCGCCCTATCCCAGCGCTTCCTGGTAGGCCTGGACCAGCCGGGGGATGATCCGGGGCCAGGCGTACTCCGCCTCTACCCGCGCCCGTCCCTGCCGCCCCATCTGCGCCCGCCGCTGCGGGTCCTCCAGCAGCGCCCGCATCTTCTCTACCAGGTCATTCATATCCCCCGGCCGCGCCAGCAGGCCGTCTTCCCCATCCCGGACGACGAAACGGACACCGGGGATGGAGTGGGCCAGGACGGGACGCCCACACGCCATCGCCTCAATCAGGACCATCCCGAAGGACTCCGGGGGAAACGACGGCAACACCACCAGGTCGGACGCCGCGTAGCAGGGCGGCAGGTCCCGATGGGGGACCGTCCCCACAAACCACACCCGCCGGGCGATGCCCAGCGTCTTCGCCAGGGCCACCAGCGATGGTTTCAGGTCGCCATCTCCAACCAGCATCAGCCCGGCCCTCTCGTCCCCCATCCGGGCGAAGGCCCGCAGCAGGTACCCGGCCCCTTTGAAGTGATGGGCGCGGTCCAGAGAACCCACAAACAGCACCAGGCGGAGCGCCTCCGGGATGCCGTACCGGCGCCGCACCTCCCTCCCGTCCACGTCTGGGTGGAAGTGGTCGGTGTCCACCCCGTTGGGAACTTCTATGACGTCGGACGGGCAGCGGAAGAGAGGCGCCATCCGGCAGGACGCGGCGTGGTCCCGGGAGACGACCAGATATTTGCGCGCGCCCCGGAAGACGAACGGCGCGCAGACGGCGGTGTAAAGGTCAAAGAGATACCGCCGGGCCCCGTCGCCGATCAGGTCATTGTGGTGGGTCAGGACGTACGGGATGCGGCGGAGGGCAGAGATCAGGCGAACCATCTCCGCTCCGAAGATGAACGGGTAGTGCAGGTGCAGGATGTCAAAATCCCGGAGGGCGAGCAACCCCGGCAAAAAGGGGGCGTTCCCCATCCGGAAGAGCGCGGGCAGGCGGCGCACCGTCACCCCTTCAGGAGGGGGTACATCTCCGACAGGGCCGGCGGCGGTGAAGACGGTGACGGAATGGCCCAGCCGGGCCAGCCCCTGAGCCTGGTAGCAGCAGACCAGGCCGGTCCCGGCGTAGTAGGGCGGAAACGTGGCCGTGATGTGGGCGATGCGCATCTTGTTACCACCGGACCAGGGCGAGCGTCAGCCGGTACAGCAGGCAGAACAGGGGGTCCAGCCACCGGTGGGCCCAGCGGGCCGCGGCTGCGCGCCCCGTCTGCTCGTAGGCCAGATGGGGGACGCAGATGGTCAGCAGATCCCGGTCGCGGGCCCGGCGAATGGCCTGGACCGCCCGTCGGCGGGCCCGGATGGCCCGCCAGTTCTCCATCACCCAGAGGTATGCCCGAACCTTCTCCCGCCACCGACGGGGATAGTACCGGAGCAGGAACCCCCAGGTGACGACCTCCGCCAGCAGAAGGGACGGGAGAAGGACCAGCAGGGTCCGCCAGCGCAGGTTTTTCAGGAGCAGGAGATACCGGTTGCGCTCCTGAAGAAAGAACTTGTCCTTCCCGAAGCGAAAGGCGTAATCGTGGTGGACCACCGAATGAGGGACGTAGCGGCACCGGTATCCGGCCAGCCGGGCTCGCCAGGAAAGGTCCGTATCTTCCACGTAGAGGAAAAAGGCCTCGTCCAGCCCGCCCAGCGCGTCCCAGGCCTCCCGGCGGACGGCGAAGGCGGCGCCGGAGACGGCCACCACGTCCCCCGGGTCCGCCAGCGCCGCCGGGGGCATCCCGGCCCCCCGGCAGAAGGCCAGGCCGGTCAGGTGGACCTCGTTGCCCGCGGCGTTGATCCGCGCCGGGTCGTCCATCCGCAGGATGCAGGGGGTGGTCAGGGCCACCGAGGGGTCGGAGAGGGGGGCCAGGAGTTCGTCCAGCCAGCCCGGGTCCACCGTCGTATCGGGGTTCAGGAAGACCAGGTACTGCCCTCGCGCCCGGCGGGCACCCAGGTTGCAGCCGGACCCAAAGCCGCCGTTCTTCGGAGACCGGACCCGGACAACGGTGGGGAATCTCTCCGCCAGACGGTCCAGGCTGCCGTCAGTGGAACCGTTATCCACGACGATGACCTCGTCCTCCGGGCGGACCGTGGAGAGGACAAAGGGGAGACAGCGTTCCAGGTGGGGCCAGCCGTTGTGGTTGACGATGATCACGCTGGCCCGCACGGAAGCGGCGGCCTCCTGCCCGGCAGGGGAAGACATAGCGGGCAACGGCACCCCCGGACCCCCGATTTCCGACCGACCGACGCCTCCCTCGCCCATCACCGGCTTGTGCCCTGGAGGAGGTTCAGGATCAGCCCGCGCAGGGAGTGCAGGATGAAGCCAGTAGAGATGCAGATGGAGCCGAGGATGGTCAGCATCACGCAGATCAGGGCATAGCCCACGGCCAGCATCTGGGTTCGGCGGTAAATCTCCACCACGCAGAACCCCCAGCCCATCCCGATGAGCAGGAGAAGGGAGCCGATGAGGCTGAAAACCAGCAGGGGGCGATGCTGACCAATGTAGCGGAGGATGCCATCCAGGACCATCAGGCCCTGGAGGAAGGCGGAGCGCTTGGGCTTCCCGTCGTAGAGGACCGTCACCGGGACTTCTTTCACCCGCCAGCCGTGCTGCCGGGCCAGCATCTGCATTTCGGACTCCACAGAGAAGCCGTTGGAGTGGAATTTGAGGGAGTCCAGGACACGCCCGGAAAAGGCCCGGAAGCCGTTCTGGGAATCGGTCAGGTGGACACCCGAAGTGTGGTTGGTCAGGAGGTTAAAGAACCGATGCCCCCACACCCGGGCCAGGGGTACCCGCGAGGATCCGTTCAGATAGCGGGTGCCGACGACCATATCCGCTTCGCCGGCCCGGATGGGCGCCAGGAGGGATGGGATTTCCGCCGGGAGATGCTGACCATCTCCATCCAGCAGGACGACCGCCCGGGGACGGAGACGGCGGGCCTCGTTCAGACCGGTGCGCAGGGCTTTGCCTTTCCCCTGATTTTGCTCGTGGCGGACTACGATGGCGCCCGCTGCACGGGCAATTTCCCCCGTACCGTCGGTGGAGCCATCGTCCACCACAATGACCTGATCCACCAGGGCCCGGGTCTGCAGGACCACGCTGCCGATGAACCGGGCCTCGTTATACGCCGGGATCACGGCGACCACTTCGGTTTCCCCACTTTTCCATCCCATTCACCATCGCTCCTCCCCGCCCGTGCCCCCGACTTTTGGTGTAACTATCAGCCGATTGAAATCGTCCTCCCTGGGCACTTCGTGCCAGGTGTCGGCCTTCGCCGACACCTGGAGGTCAGCGAAGGGCGACCATCGGCCGCAGGCCCAGGAAGGCTGACTTCCGTTGCGCCTGATAGTTACCTTATTGATTGGTTTAAGAATTCTCCAACCCATTTCCAACCTGATTATAACGGGCACAGGGTCGTGCGTCAATAGGAAAAATAGGGGAAACACGTTCCCGTAACAAACCTGTAACAGAGAGCCAACAGGGGTTGGGAGCGGACATCCGTGTCTGCCCGCCGCCAACCCCTGTCGTTGCGTCGCGCGGAGAGGGGACACCTACCCCATCCCGACCATCGCGCCGACCGGAGGAACCGCCCGGCTGTGGACGATGACGGCCCCGAGGGTCTCCTGAGCGCTCAGTTGCGGCTGAACCACGGCCAGCCAGGCCAGGCGCGGGGCATAGAGGCGGGCCAGCGCCGCCCAGAGGTAGAGGGGAAGTTTCCCGCTGAGGATGAGCCCTTCCGCAGGCGGGGCCGGGACCACCGTCCCCTCCATCTCGGTAATATCCAGATAGGCCTCCGGAAGGGAGAACTCCAGCCGGGCAACGGACTGCCCCTCCTCCCATCCCACCTGCACCCGTAGGGGGCCGGAGGAGGGAGTCCCCATCTGAAGGCCCGGCGGCGCCGTCCACCCCAGCCGGGCGTCAAAGAGGTAGAAGGGAGCAGGGAGCGCGTGGACGGCCAGGGCCGCGTAGAGCCAGTTCGGCCCCCGGCCGTAGAGGGCCAGCGGCTCCCCCGCCGGGAGGTAGTCCAGGGCCCACCCCAGGTCCTCCGGAAGCCACCGGTTGGGGTCATGGCCCCGCTGCCGGGCCAGCCGCTCCAGGTCCACCGCCAGTTCCGCCGGCGCAGCCTCCATGTGGCGGCGGTAGAGGTCCGGCGCGAAGGGCCGGAAGAGGGCCTCCAGCCGCTCCACCAGCGCGTCAAAGGCCGGTCCCTGAGCCACCCTCCCCCGTTCCAGCCCCGCCAGAACCCCCCGCACCACCGGCTCCACCGCATCCAGACGGTCCTCCCCCCACAGGTCGGAGCGAAGGTCCGCCAGGAGGACCAGGCCATGGGCGGCGAAGCGGTCCGCCCAATCCTGCCGGGCCTCGTCGGATGGGGTGAGCAGAATCCCGTGGGTGCACTCGTCCAGGATGGACTCCTGCTCCCGCGTCGGGAGACCTCCCATGTCCACGATGAGGGGGAGGTGACGGCGGGCGATGTCCCGCCGCAGCGGGTCCAGCCAGCGGTCGCTCACGGCTCCCTTGACCCGCAGGTGACGGACCAGGTCCTGCTCCCCCTCGTGGAACCAGTCCCCCTCGCCATCGGGCGGGTAAGCCCGCAGGAGGTAGTGGAGGACGCCCCGAGCGCGCAGGGCGCGGGTCAGGCTGTAGGCCAGGACCGATTTGCCACTGTGGGGCGGCCCTCCAATGGCAACGGCAGGCAGAGGATTATACCACTCCATTTGCGTCCACTCCGTTCTGGCCTATAATTCAGGGAGCAGGTCGCACGTCGCAGGTCGCACGTCGCAGGGTCGCAGGTCGCACGTCGCAGGGTCGCAGGTCGCACGTCGCAGGGTCGCAGGGAGCAGGGTCGCAGGGAGCAGGGTCGCAGGTTTCATGCCTCTTTCCGGGAACATCGGATGCGGACGGTCGCCTCTTCGCCAAGCGGGAAGGTCGCGCTGGTGACAATGGGCGGGCAGGCCCAGGTGGTCACGTTCGCCGTGGACGGACTGCTGGCGATGGGCGAATCGCTTTCCAGAGTACTGGTCCTCCATCTTTCCCCGGAAGACCCCCGGGTGCGCCGGGCGCTGGCCCAGTTGAGCGCCGAATTTGCGGGCGGGCAGTACCAGGGTCGCCCCCTGGAGTTCCGTCGCATTCCCCTGCAGGCCCTGGGACGACCGCTGACGGCGATTACCGATGGTGCGGAAGCGGAGGCGGTCTGGGCGCTGGCGCGCGACCTGCTGGCGGAGTTGAAGGGGGAAGGCCGGTCGCTGCACCTTTGCATCGCGGGCGGCCCCCGCCTGCTGGCGCTGACGCTGACCACCGCAGCCATGCTCCACTGCGATCACCAGGACCGCCTCTGGCATCTCTACACGCCCCCGGAGTTCCTGGAACGGGCGCGGGAGGGGGCCATCCTCCACGCCCCGCCGGAGGCCGGAGTCCGCCTGATTCCCGTCCCCCTGGTCCCCTGGGGGGCCTACTTCCCCGCCCTGCGGGCCCTGGCCCGTCCCCCCGCCGCCGCGCCGTCTCTCTGCCCCGAAGACGCCGCCTGCTGCGCCGCCGTCTGGGAGCGTCTCACGGAGCGGCAGCGGGAGGTTCTGCAGGTACTGGTCTCCGCCCCCTCCCTGCAGGACGCCGCCGAGCAGTTGGGCTTGACGTTGAAGACGCTGGATAGCCATAAGAGTCAGATTCTGGCGGAGTGCCGTATCGCCTGGGGCATGCCGGAGGGCACCCGTCTCACATACCATTTCCTGCGGGAAAAGTTCGGCCCGTGGATTTCGGTAGCCGTCAGCCGTTAGCAGTTAGCCGTTAGTGGTCCGTGGTCCGTGGTCTGTTGTCCGTCGTCCGTCGTCCGTCGTCTGTGGTCGGTGGTCTGTCGTCCGTCGTCTGTCGTCCGTCGTCCAGTATACACCGATTTGCTCATTCTGGCATCCGAGAAAACTCTGAGCGAAATCAGAAATTCCTCTGTTGACCTGTAACCCTGAATGGGTAAAATGGAGGTGATATGCTGACCAGTCTGGTCCTGATGCTTCAGGCGGAGGAGGAGGCGGTCCTCCCGCCGCATCTGGGACGGGCCAGCCACGCGGTCTTTCTGCGGGGGGTGGCCGGGCGGGACCCCGTCCTGGCCGAACGGTTGCACGCGCCGGACGAGCGACGGCCGTTCACCTGCTCCTCACTGGTGGGGGTGCGCCTGGAGCGGGTAGAGGGGGAGCCGAGGGCCGTCGCCGCCCCGGGCCGCCCCCTCTTCCTGCGCTACACGGGGCTGACAACGGAGGTTTCGGAGCATCTGGCCCGCTGGGCCGAGGCTCCGCCCCCGGTGGTGGAGATGGAGGGGGCCCGGCTGACCGTCCAGGGGGCGACGCTGGACCCGGCGGTCCATCCCTGGGCGGGCCAGACAACGTATCAGGCATTGCTGAGGAAAGCCCTGCCGACGGGGGAGATGCTGCCCCGTCATCTGGAACTGGAGTTTTTCTCCCCCACGGCCTTTCACTCCGGTGGGCGGAACGTGCCCCTGCCCCTGCCGGACCTGGTCTACGGGAGTCTGCTGGAGAAGTGGAACGACTTCTCGCCGGTGACAGTCTCGCCGGAGGTGCGGCGGTTCGCCCAGGAGTGCATGGCCATCAGCCGGTACGATCTCTCCACCCGCGCGGTGCCGGGGAAGGGAGACGGGATGCAGATTGGGTTCGTGGGCCGGTGCCGGTACGTGGCGCTGCGGGCGGACCCGTACTGGCTGGGGGTGCTGCAGTTGCTGACGGAGTATGCCTTCTGGGCAGGGGTAGGGTATCAGACGACGACAGGGATGGGGCAGGCACGAAGGAGATGACGGAATGACAAAATGACAGCATAAGAGAGTCCGCACAGGAGGAGATGCGATGGAATGCATTCTGGTCGCTCTACCGTTCATCTTTGGCCTTATTGCCCTGCTTCAATGGCTGAGCGGCGACGAGGAAGGCGCCCGTCGGACCGAGGATGCCATCAACCAGGGCATCTCCGGCCTGGGACGCAACCTCTTCCTGATGGAAGTGCTGGATGACTCCGATGCTGAAGGCGACCCCGATTACGACGGGTGGTAATCCGTTCCCCGCACCCCATGCCTGGCAATCTGACCATTTTGGAGGCTGCTATGGACGAAAAAGATGCCGTCTACCCGGTTGCTCTGGCCGGCCTGCTCCACGACATCGGCAAGTTCGCCCAGCGCGCGGGCTGGATGAAGGGAGCCCACCCCGAAGTGGGCGGGGAGTTTGTCCGGCAACTTGTCCCTCAGGCCTGGCGCGAGGGCCTCTACCCCGTGATGGGCCACCACGATAAACCCCTGCAGGGATACGCGACCAAACTTGTCGCCCTGGCGGACCGGTTCTCGGCCGGGGAGCGCATCCCCCAGGAGGAGGAACAGCCCCCCTTCCTCCGCTCCATCTTCTGCTCCCTCACCGCCGATGGCCAGCAGGCCCCGCGCGTCCTCTACTGGCCCCTGCAGTGCCTGAAGATGACCCGGGAGGCCATCTTCCCCCGCGACCTGGCAGAGTTCCCCTCTGCCGAAGACGGTTACCGTCGCCTGTGGGGTGAGTTTACTGGAGAGGCCCGGAGGCTGATGGAGGCCCACCAGGCAAACGGTTCCCTCCCGGTCTATCTGGAAAGCTTGCTCCTCCTGCTCCAGCGGTACACCTGGTGCGTCCCTTCCGCGTCCTACCGGTCTATGCCGGATGTGAGCCTCTACGACCACAGCCGGATCACTGCCGGGCTGGCGGTATGCCTGCTGGGGACGGGCGAGGGAGCGCTGGACGGGATGCTGAACGCGCTGGAGAACTGGTTCCGGGCCCGCCAGAAGGACAGTTCCGCCTCACCGCCTGCCATCCTGGAGGGGACAAAAGTGGCCCTGCTGGTAGGTGGGGACATCAGTGGGGTCCAGGACTTCATTTACACCATCACCGCGCGGGGCGCGACCAGCGCGCTGCGGGGTCGTTCCTTCTACCTGCAACTCCTCACCGAGGCAGTGGCCCGCTACGTCCTGCGGCGGCTGGGACTGCCCATCACCAACCTCATCTACCAGGGCGGCGGCCACTTCTACCTCCTGGCCCGCCCCAACGACCTGGACCACCTGGAAGAGGTCCGGCGGGAGGTGAGCCGCGTCCTCCTGGCCCACCACCGGGGCGACCTCTACCTGGCGCTGGAGGCTGTCCCCCTGACCGCTGCCGATTTCTACGACGGCCGTATCTCCGGCCGGTGGGAAAAACTGGGGCAGGCGTTGCGGCAGGCCAAGCAGCGCCGCTTCGCCGAACTGGGGGCGGAACTGGTGGACCTCTTCCAGCCCGAAGGGCACGGTGGCAATGAAGAGGAGGAATGCCAGGTCTGCGGGCGGGAGCATCCGGGCACCAGAAAGGGAAAGGGAGAGGACACCCGCAAGTGCCCGCCCTGCCGTTCCTACGAGGGCCTGGGGGAAACCCTGCGCCGGGCCCGCTATCTCTGGATGGCCCAGGTGGAGCCCGTCGTGCCGGACCGGCCTATGCAGACCCCGCCGGGCCGGTGGCAGGACGTCCTGGCCGCCTTCGGGATGCGGGCCGGTGCGGTGGAGGACATCGGCAAGGTGCCCAACACCGGCGGACCCCGCTGGGTTCTGGCGTTAAAGGACGACGCGATGGACGGCCTGCGGCCCGATGCCTACACCGTCGTCGGCCGTCGGCTCCTGGTCAACGTGACCCCGATTCTGACGGAGAAAGAGTACCAGGAACTCCGGGGCAAAGTGCCCGACCTGCCCGTCCCGGGGAGCGTCAAGCCCTTCTCCGTGATGGCCTACCAGTCCAGGGGCATCCGGCGGCTGGGGGTCCTGCGGATGGACGTGGACAATCTGGGGAAACTGTTCTCCGAGGGGCTGGGGAACCAGGCCACCCTCTCCCGCGTGGCGGCGCTCAGTTTCGCCATCAGCCTCTTCTTTGAGGGCTGGGTGGAGGTGCTGGCAGAGCGACCGGGGAAAGAAGAAGGCCGAGACCGCCTCTACTCCATCTACTCCGGCGGGGACGACCTTTTCTTTGTGGGCTCGTGGGACGCGGTGGTTGAACTGGCGCGGGCGATTCGGGCCGACTTTTCCCGCTTCGCGGCCGAACACCCCGGGATGCATGCCAGTGCCGGAATCGCGCTGGTGGGCGGGAAATACCCCCTCTATCAGGCCGCCGAGGATGCGGGCCGGGCAGAGAAGCAGGCCAAAGCCCTGCACTGGCGGGACGAGAGCGGAGAGAGGCGCACAAAGGATGCCATCTCCTTCCTGGGACAGGCCGTCCCCTGGCACCGCTTCGGAACGGAGGCGTGCGAAGAAGAGAACAGGCAGACCGTCCACGGCCTGGCGCATCTGCTGGACCATCTGACCGCTTCGGGGGGAGATGGTAAAGGTGCCCCCAAAGCCCTGCTTCAGATGCTGATCCGCCTTCAGGAGCAGTACCAGGAGGTGGCCGAAGCGCGCGCCCGGCTGGGGGAGGACCGAAACCGGGCCAGAGAGCCCCAGGTCTACTACGGCCCCTGGATGTGGCGGGGGTACTACTTCCTGAAGCGGATGGCCCGGCGGCTGGAGCGGGAGCGGGGGGAGGCCAGCCGGGTTGTGAACGACCTGGCGGAGGGCCTCCATGGGGAGAACTTCCAGGCCATAGAGTGGATTGGCCTGGCGGCGCGATGGGCGGAACTGCTGGGGAGAGATGCAGAATAGGCCCATCCGCCGGACAACGGTCCGGCTTATAGACCCGGGGGCGCTTCAGCACCCCTCCTACCCTGAGCCTGACCGTTGACGGTCAGGCAGACCGCCGGACCGTCAACAGTCTGGCTCACAGACCCGGGGGCGCTTCA
>Ga0308415_1000167_pt1 | contig 28254 bp, 34 predicted proteins | sample HotsprSampleOS55_FD_203465 | JGI IMG/M metagenome (GOLD analysis project Ga0308415, IMG submission 203465) | Hot spring phototrophic mat microbial communities from Octopus Spring, Yellowstone National Park, Wyoming, United States - 20090730_OS55 ... | reverse complement strand
ACGTTCGACCCCGACGCCGTCCTGCCGGTCCGCGCATATGCCCGCCACGTCCTCGCCGAAGCCGAACGCGTCGACCTCGCCTGCGCGGCCGTCGAAGCTGCCGACCTCCGCGCCCTCGGCGAGCTCATGCTCGCCTCCCACGCCTCGCTCCGCGACGACTACCGCTGCTCCACGCCCGCCCTCGATGCCCTCGTCGCTGCGATGAGCAAGGCCGGCGCCGCCGGCGCCCGCCTCACCGGGGCCGGCTTTGGCGGATTCGCCATCGCAGCCTGCGAACGCGGCCGCGAGGCGGCGGTCATCGAAGCCGCCGTCGCAGCAGCCGGCGGCCCCGCCTTCGCCGTCGAGCCCTCCGCCGGGGCCGCCCTCCTGTGACCGCCCGGCAGGCCGTCGTCCTCGCCGCCGGCCGCGGCACCCGCCTCGGCGCGCTCGCCGCCGAAACCCCCAAACCGCTGCTCGAAGTTGGCGGCCGGCCCCTCCTCTTCCGCACGCTCGAAGGCCTCGCTGCGGCCGGCATCGAACGGGCCGTTATCGTCGTCGGCCACCTCCGCGAGCGCGTCCTCGAAGCACTCGCCGCGAGCCCCGTCCCGGGCCTCACCGTGCAGTTCGTCACCCAGGAGCGGCTCGAGGGCACCGCCCGCGCCGTCGCCCTCGCCCGGCCGCTCCTTGCTCCCGGCCCGTTCCTCGCCACCTGGGGCGACATCTTCGTCGAACCGCAGAACTACCCCCGCCTTCTCGCGGCAGCCCCGCCCGGCGGCGGCGCCATCCTCGTCAACCCCGTCGATGACCCCTGGGCCGGCGCCGCCGTCTACATCGACGACGCCTTCCGCGTCACCCGCATCGTCGAGAAGCCGCCGCCCGGCACCTCGGCCACGAACTGGAACAACGCCGGTCCCGCCGTCCTCGACGACTGGGTTTGGCCCCGGGTCGAACGGCTCGAACCGTCGCCCCGCGGCGAGTACGAACTCCCCCGGGCCCTCGCAGCCGCCGTCGACGAGGGCGTCGAACTCCGCGCCGTCCCGGTCGAAGGCCCCTGGTTCGATATCGGCACCCCCGAATCCCTTGCCGCCGCCCGCCGCTACGCCGAAGCCGGCCGGCGCGGTAACGTTGCGCCATGAGCACCCTCCCCTGGGACCTCTGGCTCGTTCCCGAGAACCTCCCCTCCGGCCTCGACTGCGCCTTCCGCTATGACGCCGCCGTCGGCACCCTCTCCATCACCCTCGCCAACACAACATCCGCCCCCATCGCGCCCCGCGACGTCCGCCTCGCTGCCGACTGCGATACCCCCGCCGCCGACGGCTGGCTCTGGATCCACGGCCGCTACATGCAGATGGATGCCCTCGTCCGGAACTTCGGCGCGCCGGCCCCCGAGGGCTACGACGGCCGCTTCGCCCGCCCCTCCGACGACGGCGTCATCTATATCAGCCGCGACCAGGCCGTGCTCTGGCTCCCCTACCACCCGGCCCCCGCCCTCCTCGCCGCCTGCCTCCAGCCCGACCGCTTCTTCTTCGACGTCGAAGTCACCCTCGACCCCGGCGAAACGACCGTCACCCGCATCGCCCTCGTCTACGACGTCGACGGCCTCGAACTCGCCCCCGGTGAATCCGTCACCCTGCCGCCCATCGCCCTCCGCGAAGGGCGCGACCCCCTCGCCCTGATCGAGCAGTACGCCGACGAGGTCGCGGCCCGCATGGGCGCACGCGTCCCGGGGTCCGTGCCGACCGGCTGGTGCAGCTGGTACTACTTCTACAACCGCGTCTCCGAAGCCGACGTCCTCGCCAACCTCGAGCAGATGGTCCGCGACGGGTACCCGGCCGACTTCTTCCAGGTCGACGACGGCTACCAGTCCTGCACCGGCGACTGGCTGGTCCCGAACGAGAAGTTCCCATCCGGCATGGCTGCCCTCGCCGCCCGCATCCGCGAAGCCGGCTACCGCCCCGGCCTCTGGCTGGCCCCCTTCGTCCTCCACGAAGACTCCGTCGCCCTCCGCGAACACCCGGGCATGGTCCTCCGCACGCCCGCAGGCGAAACCGTCTTCGTCCAGACCTGGCTCGGCCGCTGCGCCATCCTCGATTGCACCAACCCCGAGGCCGAAGCCTGGCTTCGCAACGTCATCCGCACCGTTGTCCGGGAGTGGGGCTACACCTACCTCAAGCTCGATGCCTGCTCCTACGCCGCCCGCCCGGCCTCATCGGTCCGCTACCATCGGCCCGGCACGACCGCCCTCGCCAACCTCCGGCGCGGCCTCGAAATCATCCGCGACGAGGCCGGCGATGGCGTCTTCCTCCTCGGCTGCACCTGCCACTTCGGGCCCGCCATCGGCCTCGTCGATGCCATGCGCGTCGGCCCCGACGTCAAAGAAACGTGGGCCGCCGGCCCCAACCCCTCCGTCCGCCACGCCATGCGGCTCACCCTCCAGCGCAACTGGATGCACGGCCGCTGGTGGGTCAACGACCCCGACTGCCTCATCGTCCGCGATACCGACACCGAACTCACCGAGGCCGAGACCCGCTTCCTCGCCACCGCCATTGCCCTCAGCGGCGGCATGGTCGTCGCCAGCGACGACCTCCCCAAGCTGCCGCCGGCCCGCCGCGAGCTCGCCCTCGCGCTCTTCCCGCCCTCCGGCGTTGCCGCCCGCCCCGTCGAGCCGGGTGACGGCCCCGCGCCCCGCGCCTGGCGCGCCGAACTCGGCGGCGGCCGCGCCCTCGTCGGCGTCCTCAACTGGTCCGATGCCCCGCTCTGGGTGCCCTGGACCGAGCTCCTCAAGCCCGGCGAGGTCGGCTTCGACGTCTGGAACCGGCGGCCGCTCCCCATGGGCGACGTCTACCTGCGTCCCCACGAAGGCACCCTCTGGCAGGTCTACGCCCCTGCCCGGACCCCCCGGCTCGTCGGCGACTCCGGCCACATCACCTCCGCCGGGCTCTACCAGCGTCCGGTCAGCGGCCGGCTCCAGCTCCGCAACGACCGCCCCTATCCCCGCACGGTCGCCGTCCTCCACCGCGGCTACACCCGCGTGGTCGAACTGGCCCCCGGCGAGGCCCGCTGGTTCGATTAGCCGCCGTACTTCACACCGAGCTCGTCCAGTGTCAGCGGCTTCGCCTCCCGCTTCAGCACGGCGTGCGTCACCTCGCCCACCACGCAGCTGTGGTCGCCGAGGTCCACCTCGCCCACCACGCGCCCCTCGATGTACCCCGGCGCCGCAGCGATGACCGGCGCCCCGTTGCTCGCCGTCTCGGTCTCCTGCCCGTTGATCCGCGAACCATCGACCGTCGTCGGCTTGAAGAACGCATAGGCGATGTCGCCCTGCCCGCTCTCGAGGAACGAGAGCGCGAACGTCCCCGTCCGCTTCAGCAGCGCGTACGCCCCGCTGTCCTTCTTCACGCCCATCGCCACCAGCGGCGGCGTGAACGACGTCTGTGTCACCCAGTTGATCGCCGCCGCCGAAACCTCGTCGCCGTCGCGCACACCGAGCACGTACAGCCCGTACGGGATCATCCGCAGCAGCGTCTTCTTCGCGGCCTGCGCGTGCTCATCCATCGGTCCATCCCTCCCGGTTCGGTTCGTTGCCCGTATCCTACCGAAACCGCGCTCCAGCGCGCCCGGAGGTCCCCATGCCCGCCCTCGACCGCCGCGAACGCGACGAATTCCTCCAGCAGCCCGGCATTCTCTGCCGCATCGCCACCGTCGATAGCAGCGGCGCTCCCCACGTCACCCCGGTCTGGTTCATCTGCGAAGACGGCGCCATCTACATCACCCCGCGCGCCGCTTCCGAATGGCTCGACCACATCCGCCACGACCCCCGCGTCGCGCTCACCATCGACGACCAGAATCCGCCCTACCGCAAAGTGGTCGTCGAAGGCGTCGCCGAGGTCGTCCGCCAGCCCGGCGACGATGCCGCCTGGCGCGACCTCTACCGCCGCATCGCCATGCGCTACGTCCCGCCCGAGGCCGCCGAGCGCTACATCCAGGAAACCATCGACCAGCCCCGCGCCCTCATCCGGGTGCCGCTCAAAGGCGCCCGCATCCGCACCTGGCGCATGCCCCTCCGCGGCGAACCCTATCGCGGCATCTGGCACGACCGCTACTACCTGCCCGGCACGAAGCTCGCCCGCGAGTCCGGTCAGCCGCCATCCGAAGGGAACCAGCGGTAGCGCTGCAGGTCGATCCGCCCGTCGCGGTCGAACACGACGCCCTCATCCTCCAGCAGCCGGCGCTGGAGGTCGGCCTCCTCGCCCCGCCCCCGCAGGCTGATGCCGCCGCGCGCGTTCACCACCCGCCACCACGGCACCTCCGTGTTCGCCGGCAGCCACGCCAGCGCGTACCCCACCGCCCGGGCCGCCGCCGGCGCCCCCAGCTCCAGCGCCACCTGCCCGTACGTCATCACCCGGCCCGGCGGGATGGCGCACACCAGCGCGTACACCCGTTCGTAGAACGTCGGCTCGCTGCCGCGTGCATCCCCCATCCCCTGAACCGTATCATCCGCACTCACCATGCCGCCCGTCCTCCCCGCCCTCGCCGGTATCCGGGTCATCTCCGCAGGCCAGATCCTCGCCGCGCCCTTCTGCGCCACCCTCCTCGCCGAATTCGGCGCCGAAGTCATCAAGGTCGAGCCGCCCGGAACCGGCGAAGCCAACCGCGGCAATCTCTCCTTCGAACAGGACAACCGCGGCCAGAAGTCCGTCACCCTGGACCTCGCCTGCGACGAAGGCCGCGCGCTCTTCCGCCGCCTGGTCGATACCGCCGACATCCTCGTCGAGAACTTCCGGCCCGGCGCCCTCGAAGCCTGGGGCCTCGGCCCAGAGACGCTCCGCGAAACCAACCCTGGCCTCGTCGTCGTCCGCATCTCCGGCTTCGGGCAGACCGGTCCCTACCGCGACCGCGCCGCCTTCGACCGGGTCGCCCTCGCCTTCTCCGGCATCACCGCCGTCACCGGCTACCCCGACCGTCCGCCCGTCCGCCCCGGCTACTTCATCGCCGATTACGGCGCCGGCATCTTCGCGGCCTTCGGCGCCCTCGCCGCCCTCCGCGCTCGTGACCTCAACGGCCGCGGCCAGGACGTCGACGTCGCCCTCTACGAAGCCGTCTGGCGGATGAGCGGCACCCACGCCGCCAGCTACGGCCTCACCGGCCGCGACCGCCCCCGCAGCGGCAACTACTACCCCGGCGTCGTCCCGGCCGAGCAGTTCACCACGGCCGACGGCTACGACCTCGTCATCAACGCGACCACCCAGCGCAGCTTCGAAAAGCTCTGCGCCGCCATCGGCCAGCCCGAGCTCGTCCGCGACCCCCGCTTCACGCCCCGGCAAAACCTCCTGGCGAACCACGAGGCCATCCACGCCATCATCCGCGACTGGGTCGCCCGCCATACCCTCGCTGAAGCCCAGGCGGCCCTCGACCGCTACGGCGTACCTGCCTGCAGGGTCTACCAGGTCAGCGACATCGTCGCCGACGACCACTACCTCGCCCGCGAACAGGTGATCACCCTCGACTCGCCCGTTTACGGCCCGGTGCTGCAGCCCGGCATCGTGCCGCGGCTCACCGCCACGCCCGGCGCCGTTCCCGGCCCCGCCCCGGCGCTCGGCGAACACAACCGCGAGGTCTACTGCGGGCTCCTCGGCCTCACGCCGGCGGAGCTGGAGGCCCTCGCGGCTCGTGGCGTCATCTGAGACGCACGCCCCCGTCCCGCCAAACGAAAGCCGCCGCCCCGGGCAGGGCGGCGGCTGGTGCGGTGGCGCAGCGGGCGGGAGAGGACGCCCGCTGCCCTCGAGGACGGAGGCTCAGGCCGCGGAGGCCATCGCCCGGTGCTCTTCGTTCGTGATGAAGTCGCCCTCGGCGAGCCAGTTCTTGAATTCCTTCTCCGCGCCGCAGACCTTGCAGACACCGCGGCTCGTCGGGCCGTTCGGCTCTTCGATCCGCCAGCGGTGGAAGTGACCAGCTTCGGGAGCCTTCGTCGTCTCGATGGTGGCTTCAGCCATGGTGGTGGACCCCCTTTCCATTTGTTCCGTGCTCGTTGACCCGGCAACTGCCCCTGGGCTAGGCTAGTTCCAGTGGAGTGCTGGTACTAGCCTTTCTGTAGCAGCGCTCGTAGGCGAATCATAGCATCCGGCGCTATCATGTCAATAGTCCCGGTGCTAGCGCCGCGCACAACCTTGACACTACCCATACCGGAGCACCGCCCATGGCCCAGCGCGCCGATTCCGACACAGGCCGTACCTACAACCTCCCCTGTGTCATCGCCCAGGTGCTCGATATCCTCGGCGACCGCTGGACCCTCCTCATCATCCGCGACCTCATGTCCGGCCTGCACCGCTACAACGACATCCTCGAAAGCTGCTCCGGCATGTCCCCCAACGTCCTCTCCGACCGCCTCCGCCGCCTCGAGGCCATGGGCATCGTCGAACGCCACTACTTCAAGGCCCTCCCGCCCCGCGTCGAGTACACCCTCACCGAAAAAGGCTGGCACATCCGCCCCATCCTCCTCGCCCTCCTCGATTGGGGCCGCAAGTACGTCGAACCCATCCGCGAAGAGCACGTCGGCACCCGCGTCAGCCACGACTTCGCCGTCCGCGTCATCCCCACCTTCTCGTTCCACCCCGAGCGCGCCGAAGACCTCCATGCCCGCATGACCATCGAAATCACCGACGCCGGCGAGCAGAACGCCTGGACCTTCGATATCCACGACGGCCACCTCCATCCGCGCCGCAACGGCGCACCCGATGCCGACGTCATCCTCAAGACCGACACGAGCGGCTTTTTCCGCTTCATCCGCGGCGAGGCCCGCGCCGAAGAGGTCGGCGAGCTCATCGGCTCGCCCGAGACCGCCGCCGCCATCCAGGCTTGCTTCCGCACCCAGTAGCGCCACACCCTGTCCCGAGGTTCTTACCGCCCATGCTCAAGCCCAGCACGCCCGCACCCGACTTCACCGCCACCCTCGACGACGGCTCTACCTTCCGCCTCGCCGACTGCCGCGGCCGGAAGAACGTCGTCCTCTACTTCTACCCGAAGGACTTCACCCCGGGCTGCACCGCCGAGGCCTGCTCCTTCCGCGACAACTACGGCGCTATCGCCGCCTACGACGCCATCATCATCGGCGTCTCCGGCGACCCCGCCGACCGCCACGCCGCATTCCGCGAAACGCATGCCCTCCCCTTCCCGCTCATCGCCGACCCCGATGGGAAACTCCGCGAACGCTACGACGCCAAGGGCTGGATCCCCTGGATGCCCCCGCGCGTGACCTACGTCATCGATAAAGAGGGCATCATCCGCGCCGCCATACGCCACGACTTCCGCGTCACCGCCCACGTCCCGGAAGTCCTCGAGGCGCTGGCGAGGTTCGCGCCGCGCACCGGCCCGGACGCGCCCGCCGCTACCGTTTCCGGCTGATCGCCTCCCGCGCCGCAGCCGCCACCCGCGCCGGGGTCAGGTCGAAGTAGGTCAGCAGCTCGTCCCACTTCCCGCTCGTCCCGTACCGGTCCACGCCGACGAACGCCATCGGCACCGGCACTGTCTCGGCCAGCACCCGCGCCACCGCCGTCCCGAGCCCGCCCGTCGTCTGGTGCTCCTCCGCGGTCACGATGGCGCCCGTCTCCCGCGCCGCCGCCAGCACCGCCTCCCGGTCGATCGGCTTGATCGTCGCCATGTCCAGCACCCGCGCCGAGATGCCCTCATTCGCCAGCAGGTTCGCCGCCTCCAGCGCGATGCCCACCAGCACCCCGCAGGCGATGAGCGTCACGTCGCTCCCGTCGCGCAGCTTCGTCGCGCGGCCCAGCTCGAACCGGTAGTCGCTCCCGTAGATCCCCGGCACCTTCGGCCGCCCCGTCCGCACGTATGCCGGCCGCGTGGTCTTCCCGACCGCGACAATCGCCTGCTTCGCTGCCTCGAAATCCGCCGGCACCACCACATCGAACGGGATGAGCGACGTCGCCAGCGCAAGGTCCTCAATCGCCTGCGCGCTCATCCCGTCCTCGCCGACCGTAATCCCGCCGTGGCTCGCCACGCACTTCACGTTCAGCCCGCCCCGCGGCTGCGCCACCGACGTCCGCAGCTGGTCATAGCAGCGCCCCGGCAGGAAGACCGCAAAGCTCGCGATGAACGCCGTCTTCCCGCAGGCAGCCAGCCCCGCCGCGATGCCCACCATGTTCTGCTCGGCCACTCCGACGGTGTACCACCGGTCCGGGTACCGCTCCCCGAACTGGTACCCCATCGTCGAAACCGAAAGGTCGGCGTCGATCGCCACCACGTCCACGCCCTGCTCCACCAGCTCGATGAGCGCGTACGGGTACGCCTCCCGCGTTGCCGCTGCCGGTGCCGCCTGCGTCATGCCAGCCCCTCCGCAATCTGCGCCAGCGCCTGCTCCAGCTGCTCCCGCGTCGGCGCCTTCCCGTGGAAGCCCGGGTTGTTCTCCATGAACGAGACACCCTTCCCCTTGACCGTGTGCGCGACCACCACCCGCGGCCGCTCGTCCGGCTGCTCCGCCTCCGCGAGCGCTGCGTCAACCGCCGCCATGTCGTGCCCGTCGCACTCGATGACCTTCCACCCGAACCCGGCGAACATCGCCGGCGGGTTCGTCCGCATGATCCGGTCCGCGAACCCGTCGTTCTGGATCCCGTTCCGGTCCACCAGCGCGATGATGCGGTCCCCCAGCCCGAAGTGCGGCACCGCCATCGCGGCCTCCCACACCTGCCCTTCGTTCAGCTCGCCGTCGCCCAGCATCACCCAGCACCGGAACTCCCGCCCCTCCATGCGACCCGCAAGCGCATGCCCGATCGCGAACGACAGCCCCTGCCCGAGCGACCCGCCCGACATCTCGATGCCCGGCAGCGCCTTCATCGACGGGTGTCCCTGCAGCGGGCTGCCCAGCTTCCGGAACCCCGTCAGCAGTTCCGTCGAGAAAAACCCGCGCTCGGCCAGCACCGCGTAGTAGAACGGCGTCGCATGGCCCTTCGAAAGGATGAACCGGTCGCGATTCGGGTCCTCCGGATTCGCCGGGTCGCAGCGGAGATGATTCCAGTAGAGCGCAACGCCGAGCTCGACCGCCGAAAGCGACCCGCCCGGGTGCCCGCTCTGCGCCTCATAGACCATCCGCACAATGTGCGCCCGGATGCGCTTCGCGATGGCCTTCAGTTCGTCGATGGAAACGGGGGCAAGACGTGTGGGCATCGCCGCCAAGGATACGGCCTCGCTCCCGAACGCGGAACGCGCGCTACACTCCCCGCCATGTTCACGCAGGTTGCCATCTCCCAGCTCTACGTCCTCGACCAGGACGCCGCCCTCGACTTCTACGTCAACACCCTCGGCCTCGAAGTCCGCACCGACGTCGACCTCGGGGTCATGCGCTGGCTCACCGTCGGCGTCCCCGGCGACAGCCGCGAAATCCTCCTCCAGGAGCCCGGCGGCCCCATGATGGACCCCGAAACCGCCGCACAGGTTCGCGACCTCGTCGCCAAAGGCGCCGCCGGCGGTTTCCTCATCTTCTACGCCGACGATTGCCGCGCCACGTACGAAACCCTCGTTGCCCGCGGCGTCGAAATCACCCAGGAGCCGATGGAGCGCGATACGGCATCGACTGCGGCGCCCGCGATCCCTTCGGCAACCACTTCCGCATCACCCAGCCCCGCGCCTGACCTCCCCCCGGCGGCTGCCCGCACCCCGCCGTACAATCGCCCCCATGGCACCTGAGCAGCGCATGTTCGGCCTCTGGCCGAGCCCCATCACCCCGTCCGCCCTCGCGGTCGCCCTCCGCCTCAACGAGCCCGCCTGGGATACCGACGGCCAGACCCTCGCTTGGGTCGAAGGCCGCTCCGACCGCGGCGTGGTCGTCACCCGCCGCCTTGACGACGCCGCCACCCGCGACCTCACCCCCGAAATCTCCGTCCGCGCCTTCATCGGCTACGGCGGCGGCGATGTCACCCTCGCCCGCGGCGCCGCCTTCTTCGTCGGCCAGGCCGACCAGCGCATCTACCGGCAGGACCTCGCCGGGGGCCCGGCCCGCCCCATCACCCCGCCCTTCGGCGCCGCCTCGAGCCCGGCCGTCTCTCCTGATGGCCGCTGGGTCGCCTACGTTCACTCCTTCGAAGACGTCGACTGCATCGCCGTCGTCGACGCCGAAGGCCGCCAGTGGCCCCGCCGCCTCGCTGAGGGCCGCGACTTCTACATGCAGCCGGTCTGGCACCCCGGCGGAAACCGCCTCGCCTGGGTCGAGTGGGACCACCCCAGCATGCCCTGGGACGCAACCGAGCTCCGCGTCGCCGGCCTCGATACCTCCGGCCCCCTCCCGGCCGTCGCCGCCTCCCGCGTCATCGCCGGCGGCCCCGAAGTGAGCATCTTCCAGCCGCTCTTCACCCGCGACGGCGCCGGCCTCTGCTACATCAGCGACGAAACCGGCTGGGGCCACGTCTACCGGCGCGACCTCCCGACCGGCCAGGTCCGCCAGCTCACGTCCGGCGAGGCCGAGCACGGCACCCCCGCCTGGATGCACGGCATGCGCACCTTCGCCGAGCTGCCCTCCGGCGCCCTCGCCGTCATCCGCTCGACCGCAGGCTTCCACCGCCTCGTCCTGCTCGACCCAGGTACCGGCAGCGAGCGCGACCTCTCCCCTGCCCTGCCCGGCTACACCGCCTTCTCGGCCCCCGCGGCCTCGCCCGCCGCCGAGCGGCTCGCCGTCGTCGCCAGCGGCGGCCGGCAGCCCCCGCGCGTCATCGCCATCGACCTCGCCGACCCGGCGGCGCCCCGCGTCGACGTCTTCCGCCGCAGTGACAGCGAACTCGTCCCCGCCTCCGCGCTCTCCGCCCCCGAGCCGGTCAGCTGGACCTCCTTCGACGGCGAGCAGGCCCACGGCCTCTACTACCCGCCCGCCAGCGACCGCTTCGCAGGGAAGGGCGCGCCCCCGCTCGTTGTCCTCGTCCACGGCGGCCCGACCAGCCAGGTCACCGCTACCTGGAACCCCCAGGCCCAGTTCTTCGCAACCCGCGGCTACGCCGTCCTCCTCCCCAACTACCGGGGCTCTACCGGCTACGGCCGCGCCTACATGCTCAAGCTCCGCCGCAGCTGGGGCATCTACGACGTCGAGGATGCCCGCACCGGCGCCCTCGCCCTCGCCGACCGCGGCCTCGCCGACCGCTCCCGGCTCGTCATCATGGGCGGCAGCGCCGGCGGCTTCACCGTCCTCCAGTCGCTCGTCCAGTACCCCGGCGTCTACAAAGCCGCGATCTGCATGTTCGGCGTCGCCAACCAGTTCACCCTCGCCGCCGACACCCACAAGTTCGAGGCCCGCTACCTCGACTCCCTCCTCGGCCCCCTCCCCGAAGCTGCCGCCGTCTACCGCGAGCGCTCGCCCATCTTCCACGCCGACCGCATCCGCGACCCCGTCGCCGTATTCCAGGGCGAAATCGACCGCGTCGTCCCGCGCGAGCAGAGCGACAGCATCGTCGCCTCCCTCCGCGCCCGCGGCGTCCCCCACGAGTACCACGTCTACCCCGGCGAAGGCCACGGCTGGCGAAAGTCCGAGACCATCGACCACTTCTACCGCACCGTCGAAGCGTTCCTCCGCACCCACGTCCTCTACGCCTGACGGCCCGCCGGGTCAGCTCTCCATCGGCAGCCAGCGCATCGCCTCCGCCGCCGCGGCCCGGTCGCGCGCACTCTTCTCGGCCCACCGCTCGAGGAACTCCGCCCCGACGGCGGCCTGCGCAGTCTGCCACCGCAGCGGCCGGCCGCTGCCCGCGCCTGTCTCCGTCACCGCGACGAGGAACGCCGTCGCATCCCCCAGGTCGAACGCCGCGACCACCCGCCCCCGGAGCCATCCAGACCCGCCCGCGAACACCGGGTCCCCCTCCGGCGTCAGCCGGTACTCCAGCCCGTCGAGCTTCGGGCCTTCGCGCCCGCTCCGCAGCCCGAGCGGCGCAAGCAGCCCCTCCTGCCCCTCGGCCAGCACCGTGATCGCCAGCGTCCCGGTTTCCGCCACCAGCTCGCGGGTGTAGTTCCTCTTCCACAGCACCACCAGCAGCCGCGGCCGCTCCGGCACAATCGAGGCCCCGAACACCGAAAGGCAGATCTGCGCGTTCGGCCCCGCCGGGCCGTGGCTGCCCACCGCGCACAGCGGCGACCAGAACTCCGAAAGGATGCTCCCCGCCGGCTGCGTCATCTGCCGGCGAACGTACCCGGTCCGCGCTTCGCCCGCAAAGTCCGCCCCCATCGACACAACCGCCGCTCCTCCGCACAATGGCGGCCATGCAGGACTGCCTGTTTTGCCGCATGCACCGCGGCGAGGTGCCCGTCACCAAAGTCGCCGAAAACGGCCACGCCTTCGCCATCCGCGACATCAACCCGCGAGCGCCCATCCACTGCCTCATCATCCCGAAGACGCACATCGATAACGCTCGCGACATCGAATGGAGCCACGCCGAGGTGCTCGCCGGCATGTTCGTCCTCGCCAAAGACGTCGCCCGCGTCGAAGGCGTCTGGGAGCCCGGCTACCGCCTCGCCTTCAACGTCGGGGACGCCGCAGGCATGACGATCCACCACCTTCACATGCACCTCCTCGGCGGCCGCCGCCTCGGCCCCGAAGGCTGACTGCGCCGGCGCCGCCCGCGCACATGAGCACCATCCGCCAGCAGATCGACGCCGTCCGCGCCGAGTACGCCCGCCTCCCCGCCGGCCTCCTCGCCCACGTCGAACGGGTCGTCGCCGAAGCCCTCGACCTCGCCGCCCGCTGGGACCTCGACCCCGACCGCGTCGAACTCGCCGCCTGGGGCCACGACCTCTTCCGCGCCCACCCGCCCGCCGAGCAGCTCCGCCTCGCCGCCGAGGCCGGCCTCCCGATCACGGAAACCGACCGCCTCGAGCCGGTCCTGCTCCACGGCCCCATCGCCGCCGTCGTACTCCGCGAACGGTTCGGCGTCACCGACGACGAAGCCCTCGCCGCCGTCCGAGACCACACCCTCGGCGCCGCCGACATGCCCCTAATCGCCAAGGTCATCCTCCTCGCCGATAAGTTCGAACCCCGCAAGCGCCAGCGCACCCCTGTGATGCGCGAGATCCGCCGCCTCGCCCGGCGCGACCTCGATACCGCCCTCCTCTGCTGGGCCGACTGGAAGTGGGTCGAAGAGCGAACCCATGGCTGGGCCAGCCACCCCGCCCACTGGGCCGCCCGCGTCCGCTGGGTCGCCGAGCACCACGCCGACCGCGCCCTGCCGCCCATCCTCCCCCTCGACGCCGCCGACCCGGCGTTCGACGCATAGCCTGCACCGCACACGAGAATCAGGGTTTTCTCCGCAATCTTCACGGGACTGCCACCGCCCAATCGGTGACTCCCCGATGCGGAGCCGCACGGCCCATCGCTACCTTCGGCTCACCACCACCCGGAGTGTCGCATGGGCAATCTGCAATCCACGCCGCTCGGACCATGGCTCGAACGCTGGAACTCCCTCCCCCGCTCCCGCCAGGTCATGCTCGCGGCCGTCGGCCTCGGCGGATTCCTGCTCATCTGGGTGCTCTTCCTCTCCTCCTCCAGCCCGAAGATGGTCACCGCCTACTCAGGCCTCGCCCCCGAGGACAGCGCGGCCATGGCCGACGAGCTCGAGTCGCTCGGCATCCCCTATGAGCTCCGCGGCGGCGGCTCCGCCATCGCCGTCCCCGCGAACAAGGTCGCCGAGGTCCGCATCAAGCTCGCCCAGGCCGGCCTCCCCTCCGGCGGCGCCGTCGGCCTCGAAATCTTCGACAAAACCAACTTCGGCGCGACCGACTTCGTCCAGCAGGTCAACTTCCGCCGCGGCCTCGAAGGCGAACTCGCCCGCTCCATCAACACCCTCGATGCGGTCAAAGCCTCCCGCGTCCACATCTCCATCCCCAAAGAGGCCGTTTTCAAGGAAGACCAGCACGAGGCCACCGCCAGCGTCCTCCTCCAGCTGCGTCCCGGCGCCCGCCTCTCCGACGAGCAGGTCAAAGGCATCGTCAATCTCGTCGCCAACTCCGTCGAAGGGCTCTCCGAAAAGGGCATCACCGTCATCGACGACTCCGGCCGCGTCCTCTTCGATGGCGCCACCTTCGGCGGCACCTTCTCCGCCGGCGCCACCGCCACCCAGCTCGACCTCCAGCGCCAGTACGAACTCGCCCTCCAGCGGGACGTCAGCGACGTCCTCGCCCGCATCGTCGGCCCCGGCCGCAGCGCTGTCACCATCCGCGCCAGCCTGAATTTCGACCAGGTCACCCGGACGAAGGACGAATTCGGCACCCCCCAGCAGGCCGTGCCCCGCTCCCAGTCCACCGTCCAGGAGACCTTCAACGGCACGAACCTCAACGTCGGCAACGTCCCCGGCACGGGCACCAACGGCGGAACCGGCGGTGGCGCCAACACCACCGCCAATGGCAACTCCCAGTACACCCGCACCGAAACGACGACCAACAACGAAATCCCGAAAACCACTTCCACCACCATCCAGGCCCCCGGCAAACTCGAGCGCCTCAGCGTCTCTGTCGTTCTCGATGAGTCCGTCACTGCCGCCCAGGAGGCCGCCATCACCAGCGCCGTCGCTGCCGCCGTCGGCCTCGACCAGGTCCGCGGCGACGTCATCAGCGTCACCCGCCTCCCCTTCGACGAAAGCGCCCGCGCCGACCTCATCGGCGAAACCCCCGGCGGCCTGGCCGCCTACTTCGAATACCTCAAGCTCGTCATTCCCATCCTCGCCGTCATCCTCGCCTTCATCCTGGTCATGCTCCTCCTCCGCTCGCTGTCAAAGCGACAGCTCCGCCTGCCCGCCCCCGTCGGCCACCAGGCCCTCCCCGCAGGCGCAGCCGCAGCCCTCGCCGCCCTCCCCAGCGCGGCGCCGCAGCAGGAGCTGCCCGTCCTCGAAACCCCCTCCGACCCCCACGAAGAGCGCGTCCTCCGCCTCGCCGAGGCCAACCCCCGCGCCGTCGCCGACGTCGTCCAAACCTGGATGAGGGAAGACTAGCCGCCCATGGTCGCCAAGGACGAGAAGCTCAAAGGCCGCCGCAAAGCCGCCGCGCTCCTCATCACCCTCGGCAAGGAGCGCTCGGCCGAGGTCCTCCGCCACCTCTCCGACGAGGACATCGAGCGCCTCACCTGGGAGATCTCGGCCATGGGCGAACTCCTCCCCGAGCAGCGCAAAGAGGTCATCGAGGAGTTCGAAGAGGCGGCCGTCGCCCGGAACGTCATCTCCCTCGGCGGCCTCGAATACGCCGAAGACCTGCTCCGCCTCGCCCTCGGCGAGGAAAAGGCCGCCGAGCTGATCGACCGCCTGTCCGCCACCTCGCCCACCGTCCCCTTCGGCTTCCTCCGCCACCTCAACATCCAGCAGCTCGTCAACTTCCTCGCCTCCGAGCACCCCCAGACCATCGCCCTCCTCACCTCCTTCCTCCAGCCGGACAAGGCCGCCCAGGTGCTCGCTGGCCTCGAACCCGAGCTTGCCGCCGATGTCGCCCGGCGCATCGCTCTCATGGATCGCGCCAACCCCGAAATCGTCAACGAGGTCGAAGCGGTCCTCCGCCGCAAGCTCAGCGCCGTCCTCCAGCCCTCACGCGTCACCCAGTCCGTCGGCGGCATCGAAGTCCTCGTCCAGGTCCTCAAGCAGTCCTCCCGCATGACGGAGAAGACCATCATCGAAGCCCTCGAAGAGAGCGAGCCTGAACTCGCCGAGCAGATCAAGAAGCGGATGTTCGTCTTCGAGAACATCGCCACCCTCGACGACCGCTCCATCCAGCGCATCCTCCGCGAGGTCGAAGTCCGCGACCTCGCCCTCGCCCTCAAGGCCACCTCCGAGGCCGTCAAGGAGTGCATCCTCCGCAACATGTCCCAGCGCGCCGCCCAGATGCTCCGCGAGGACATGGAAGCCTCCGGCCCCGTCCGGCTCCGCCAGGTCGAAGAGGCCCAGCAGCGCATCGTCGAGGTCATCCGCCGGCTCGACGAGGCCGAAGAGATTGTGATCTCCCGCGGAGGCGACGATGAGCTGGTCGGCTAGACCCCCGCGCGTCATCCGCTCGTCCCGTGCCCGCGCCGAAAGCGACGTCTTCGTCGTCGGCGCCTCCTCGCCCGCCGTTCCCGTCGATACCACGGTCGCCACCGCTGCCGAGATCATCGCCGCTGCCGAAGCCCGCGCCGCCGAGATCATCGCCGCCGCCGAAGCCGAGGCCGCCCGGATCCGCGCCGAAGCCGCCGGGGAAGTCGCTGCCGCCGCCCGCGAGGCAGCCGAACGCGCCCGGGCCGACGGCCTTGCCAGCGCCGAAGCCGAGGCGCGCGGCCTCCTCGAGCTCGTCCGCACCGCTGCCCGCGAGGGCGCCGCCATCCGCGAGCAGGTCGCTGCCTCCGCCCGCGAGCTCCTCGCCAGCGCCGTCATCCTCGCCGTCCGCCGGATCGTCGGCCACGCCTACGCCGCCGACCCTGCCCTCACCGCTGCCGCCTGCGAGGAGGCGGTCCGCGCCGCCGCCGGCCAGGAGCTTGTCAGCATCCGCGTCAACCCCGGCGTCGAAGCTGCCGTCACCGCCGCCCTCGGCGACCTCGGCGCGTACGTCCGCCCCGACGGTGCCGTCGAAATCGGCGGCTGCATCATCGACCTCCGGAACGGCACCATCGACGCCACCCTCGATGCCCGGCTCAGCCTCGCAGAGCTCGCTATCCGCCGCGCCGCCGGGGTCGACCAGTGAGCGCCGTCCTCGAAGCCATGACCCGCGCCCTCGCCGGCGCCAGCCTCTACCGCCGCACCGGCACCCTCCTCCACGCAAACGGCGACATGGCCGTCGCCGCCGGCATCAACCTCCAGGCCGGCGAACTCGTCTTCATCCAGGACCCTTCCGGCGCGCCGGTACCCGCCGAGGCGGCCGGGGCGGCGCCCGGCATCGCCTACCTCGCCCTGCTCGAGCGGGCCGTCCTCCCGGCCGGCGCCCGCGTGTTTGCCACCGGCTTCCCGCCGCTCGCCCCCGTCGGCGTCTCGCTCCTCGGCCGCATCCTCGACGGCCTCGGCCGGCCGATCGACGGCGGCCCGGCCCCCGAAGGCGTGCGCTGGGTTACCGCCGCCGCCGAGCCGCCCCACCCGCTCGACCGCGAGCCGATTGCCCGCCCGCTCCCCAGCGGCGTCCGCGCTGTCGATGGCTTTCTCACCCTCGGCCGCGGCCAGCGCGTCGGCATCTTCGCCGGCTCGGGCGTCGGCAAGAGCACCCTCCTCGGCATGCTCGCCCGCGGCACCCGCGCCGATGTCACCGTGATCGCCCTCATCGGCGAGCGCGGCCGCGAAGTCCGCGATTTCATCGAACACGACCTGGGCCGCGAAGCGCTCCGCAGCTGCGTCGTCGTCGCCTCCACCGGCGATAACCCCGCCGCCATGCGCATCTGCGCTGCCCGGACCGCCACCGCCATCGCCGAAGGCTTCCGCGACGAAGGTGCCGATGTCCTCCTCCTCTTCGACAGCCTCACCCGCGTCGCCATGGCCCGCCGCGAAATCGGCCTCGCCGCCGGCGAACCCCCAACCGCCCGCGGCTACCCGCCCTCGGTCTTCTCCATGCTTCCTCACCTCATGGAACGCGCCGGCCCCGGCGCCACCGGCTCCATCACCGCCGTCTACACCGTCCTCGTCGACGGCGAAGACATGGACGAGCCGATCGCCGACCTTGCCCGCGCCACCCTCGACGGCCACATCGTCCTCCGGCGCGCGCTCGCCGCCGCCGGCCACTACCCGCCGATCGATGTCCTCCAGAGCGTCTCCCGCCTCATGGACCGCGTCGCCAGCCCGGCCCACCGCGAAGCCGCCCGCCGCATCCGCCAGCTTCTCGCCGCCTACGAGGACGCCCGCGACCTCGTCGCCATCGGCGCCTACAGCCGCGGCGCCGACCCCCTCGTCGATCGTGCCCTCGAACTGCTCCCGGCCGTCAACGCCTTCCTCCGCCAGCGCGCCGATGACGTCACCGCGTTCGATGACGCCGTCGCCGCCCTGTGCGCCATCGACCCGGAATTCGAAGACGCGACCGCCAGTCCCGGCCCAGGCGCTTCCGCCGGGCCCGAATCCGAACCAGGGGAGGTGACCGATGCCGTTGTCGTCGAAGCGGCTTGAGCGGCTCGTCCGCCAGCGCGGCCTCCTCGAGCGCCTCCAGCGCCGCGAACTCGCCGAGGCCATCGCCCTCCGCGACCGCCGCGCCCGTGCCCTCGCCGAAGCCAGCGCCAGCCGCGACCTCCTCCTCGATGCAGGCCGGCCCGCCGGCCCCGTCGATGTTGCCGACCTCCTCGCCGCGGGCGCCTACCTCCAGCGCCTCGAACGCGACATCGCCGCCCGCGAAGCGGCGCTCGCCCACTCCGAAGAAGATGTCGCCGAGGAGCGCGCCGCCCTCATGGAGCGCCGCCGCGACCGCCGCTCCCTCGAACTCCTGCTCGAACGCCGCCGCGCCGAAGAGCGCCTCCAGCGCTCCCGCGCAGAATCCCGCCAGCTCGACGACCTCATCGCCGCCCGCTGGAAGCCCCGCACACCCCTTCCGGAGGACACCCCATGAACCCCATCGCCGACCGCGGCATCGCCCAGGTGACCGCCTGGCTCGCCGGCCTCGGCCGCCGCCAGGGCGCCATCGCCAACAACATCGCCAACATCGATACCCCCGGCTACGTCCGCCAGGAGGTCAACTTCGAAACCGAGCTCCAGCGCGCCTTCGGCCGCCAGTCCGCCCGGCTTGCCGCAACCGACCCGCGCCACATCGCCGCCCCGGCGCATCGCCGCGACCAGCTCGGCCTCGACCCCCAGCAGCTCCTCACCTCCAGCCGCCGCGACGGCAACACCGTCGACGTTGACCAGGAGATGGTCCTCCTCGCCGAGACCCAGATGCGTTACCAGGCCGCGGCCCAGGTCCTCTCCCGCAAGCTCAACAACATTCGCACCGCCATCACCGGCTAAGGAGCCACGCCATGAGCCTCATCCGCGCCCTCGCCTCCTCCGCCTCCGGCCTCGCCGCCCAGCGCGTCCGCATGGACGTCGTCGCCAACAACGTCGCCAACATCGACACCACCGCAACCCCGGAGGGCGGCCCCTACCGCCGCCAGGTCGTCCGCTTCGCCTCCGGCGACCCCGCCCTCCCCTTCTCCGGCGTCATCCGCAAATTCCTCGGCGGCGGCTCCACCGGCGTCGTCCTCACCCAGGTCGCCGTGGATAACGAGACCCCGGGCCGCACCATCTACGACCCGGCCCACCCGGACGCCGACCCCGTCACCGGCTACCTCGAAATGCCCAACGTCGACCTCGTCCAGGAGATGACCGACCTCACCTCCGCCAACCGCTCCTACCAGGCCAACGTCACCGTCCTCAACGCCGTCAAGCAGATGGCGCTCCGCGCCCTCGATATCACCAGCAGATAGTCCTCTCGGGGTTTTACCCCGGACGGTTACACGCTTCCCGGAGGGTCCCGTGGACATCGCACCGATTCAGAGCCAGCGCCCCCTCGCACAGACTGGAGCCACGGCGGCTGCACCCGCAGCCGGGTTCGCTGACCTTCTCGGACGCGCGCTCGGCCAGCTCCAGGCCATCAGCGACAACGCCGACGCGAAGGTCAACGCCCTCGCAGCGGGCCAGGACGTCGAACTCCACGACGTCATGCTCGCCGTCGAAACCGAAAGCCTGGCGATCTCCCTCGCCACCCAGGTCCGCAACAAGGCCGTCGAGGCCTACCAGGAAGTCTTCCGGATGCAAATCTGATGGGACTCGTCGTCGAACTCCAGCCCGCACCGCTCGACCTCGCCGGCTCCGCCCAGGCTGGCGGCCCCGGCCCGGCAGCCGCCGGCGACCTCTTCGGCGCGCTCCTTGCGGCCATCGCCGGGGACAGCGCCGCCGATGCCCCTGCCGGGCCCTCCCTCCCCCTGCCGCCGCAGCGCCGCAGCCCGGGGGCCGACCCCCTGGCCGCGGTCGCCCTCGCCCTGGTCCCCGCACCCGTCCTCCCGGCCCCGGCACCCTCCGGCGATGCCGCGCCCGCCGCCGGCGGGCAGGCCGCGCCCATCCCGGGTGCCCCGGCCGAACCTGCGCTCGATTCCGCGCCCCCCGCCGACGCAGCTGCCGGCGCCGCGCCGGACCTCGCAGCCGCCCTGGAGAGCGAGCTCCCGGCCGACTCCGCTGTGCCCGAAACCGCCGGCCCCGCCTCGGCTGCACCGCCCGCCGACCTGCCCGCCGGCCCGGTGGCGCCCGCCGTTGAAGCATCCGCCGCAGCCGGCGCCGACCCTCCTGCCGCTGAACCGGCGGCGCCCCGGCCGGCTGCCGAACCCCCGGCCGACCTCACCGCCGAATCCTCCGAAGGCGTGGTCCGCTCCGTCGGGAACGCCGTTCCAGGACCCGAACCGGCCCTCCCACCCGGCATCGTCGTCCGCGATGCCCGCCGCCCGGCCGACCGCCCCCTGCCGCGCGCCGCCGAACCGGCCATCGCCCACGCTGCCGCCGGCTCCGCGGTTGGCCAGCTCCGCGAAACGTCCTCCGGCCAGGGTGCCGCGCCGCCCGCTCCCGCGGGCCCCCCGCCTCCTGCGCCGCCCGCCATCACCAACCTCGAGGCCGTCGCGACCGCCGTCATCGAACGCGTCGAGGACGGCGGCGGCGAGGCCCGCATCCGCCTCGAGCCCGCCGGGCTCGGCGAAATCACCATCCGCCTCCACGCGCGCCACGAGGCTGTCCACCTCGATATCCACGCCGAGACCCCCGAGGCCGTGGCGCTCCTCCGCGATGCCGCCGCCGACCTCTCCGCCCTGCTCGGCCAGCGCGGCATGACCCTCAACGGCCTCAGCGTCGGCCTCGGCGCCCGCCAGGGCGGCAGCGGCGGCTGGGAAGAGGCCCGACCCCGCCTGCAGCCGCCCGCCAGGGGCGAGTTCGCAGCCCTGCTCGGCATCGAGGACCCGGCCGCCGCCGCCCGCCACCACCGCCTGCGCGCTGCCTACAACCCCGACGGCTCGCTCCTCTACCGCGTCTAGGAGGCTCGAAGCACATGGCTGGCCTGCAGATTGACCCCGTCACCGGCCTCAAGAACGCGACCTACACGCCCGCGAAGGGCGCCCCCAGCAATGAGCTCGGCCAGGTCGACTTCATGAAGCTCATCATCGCCCAGATGCGCAACCAGAACCCGCTCGAGCCCCAGAAAGACTCCGACTGGATGGCGCAGATGGCCCAGTTCGAAGCCCTCAACCAGATGCGCGCCGTCGCCTCCGGCATCAAGGCCGTCCAGGGCCTCGCCGAACTGACCAGCGCCGCCGGCCTCATCGGCAAGACGGTCACCGGCCGCCAGGTTGATGCCATCGCCATCACGCGTGACCTCGTCGCACGCGAAAAGTACGGGCGCCCTTTCGCGAAGCTCACCTCGCTCGAACGCGTCGCCGTCAACGAAGACGAGCGCGTCGTCGCGGCTGCCGCCGACCTCCCCAACGCCGGCAACGAAGTCACCGGTGTCGTCGAAAAGGTCGTCATGGACAGCTCCGGCGTCCCCTTCCTCTACGTCGGCGGGAAGGTCCTCGACCTCTTCACCGTCACCCAGGTGCAGCAGCCATGATCGACCGCACCGCCCCCATCGGCCCCGCCGGCCTCCCCCGCCCCGCCGCGCCCGCCCCCGCCGCCGCGGCGCCCGGCGGCCCCGCCTTCGCCGACCTCCTCCAGCGCGCCAGCACCCGCGTCGCTCTCTCCAGCCACGCCGCGAAGCGCATCGAGCGCCGCGAACTCGCCCTCGATGCGCCGAAACTCCAGCGCCTCGAATCCGCCATCGACCGCGCCGCCGGCAAGGGCGCGCGCAGCACCGTCGTCATGCTCGACAACCTCGCCGTCATCGTCGATGTCCCCGGTCGTACTGTGGTGACCGCCCTCGACACCGCCAGCGGAAAGGAGCACGTCTTCACGAACATCGATTCCGTCGTCATCGCCTAGCAGCACCGGGCCGGTCCGCTCGTCGGAGGCCCGATCCGCACCGCCACCTCACCCCAAACGGCACAGAAAGGATCGAGTACCCACCATGATGCGAGCACTCTTCTCCGCAATCTCCGGCATGAAGAACCACATGGCGTTCATGGACGTCGTCGGCAATAACATCGCCAACGTCAACACCATCGCCTTCAAGTCCTCCCGCGTCACCTTCCAGGACATCCTCGGCCAGACCATCCGCGGCGCCAGCAGCCCCCAGGGCGACCGCGGCCGCGGCGGCATGAACCCCGCCCAGGTCGGTCTGGGCATGCAGCTCGGCGGCATCGACAACATCATGACCCAGGGCTCCCTCCAGAGCACCGGCAAGCTCACCGACTTCGCCATCCAGGGCGACGGCTTCTTTGTCGTCTCCGACGGCACCCGCAACTACTACACCCGCGACGGCGCCTTCGATATCGACGTCGCCGGCAACCTCGTCAACCCCGTCACCGGCCTCAAGGTCATGGGCTGGCGCGCCGACGCCTCCGGCGCCATCGACGTCGAAGGGCCCCTCGTCCCCCTCTCCATCCCCTTCGGCACCCGCATCAGCGCCCGCGCCACCAGCGAGGTCGTGATGGCCGGCAACCTCGACGCCGGCACTCCCACCTACAACGCCGGCCCTCCGGCCACCGGCCTTGTCGGCTCCACCCTCACCGTCTACGACTCCCTCGGCAACGCCATCACCCTCAAGCTCGAGTTCCGCAAGAACTCCGCCGCCAACACCTGGGACGTCGAGGCCTTCTACGATGACGACGGCAACCCCAGCACGCCCGACCAGCAGGTGACGCCCACTCCCGGCCAGATCGTCTTCGACAACTCCACCGGCGCCATCCAGACCCCGGCCAACGGGATCCTGAACTTCTCGCTCGCCACCCTTCCCAGCGGCGCGGCGACACCGCTTGCCTTCGATATCGACTTCTCCTCCCTTACCCAGTTCGCCGGCGCCAGCCAGCTCAACGTCTCCCGCCAGGACGGCGCACCTGCTGGCGCCCTCGTCTCCTTCGCCGTCGGCTCCACCGGCGAAATCACCGGTATCTACTCCAACGGCGCCAACCAGGTCATCGGCCAGCTCGCCCTCGCTTCCTTCACCAACCCCGGCGGTCTCCAGCGGCAGGGCCAGAACCTCTGGTCCCCCAGCGCCAACTCCGGCGAGCCGATCATCGGCCAGCCCAACACCAACGGCCGCGGCTCCGTCTCCACCGGCACCCTTGAATCCTCCAATGTCGACCTCGCCCAGCAGTTCACCAGCGTCATCCTCGCCCAGCGCGGCTTCCAGTCCTCCTCCCGCGTCATCACCGCCGGCGACCAGATGCTCCAGGACCTCGTCAACATCATCCGCTAATCCTCGCTCCGGCCGGGGGCGGCCCTGCTCCCCGCCCCCGGCCGCCTCCCCGCCATGAACCACACCGCTGCCGGCCGCTTCAACCGTTTCGCCAGTCTCGCCGTCCTCCCGGTGATGCTCCTGGCGATTCTTGCGTTTTCCCGCCAGGCCCAGCGCGGCGCTGTCCCTCCCCCGCCCGCCGAAGGCACCCTCGTCGTCGCCAGCCTTCGCTCCGACCTGCTCGAACTCCGCAGCCTCTCCGACGGCACGTCCCGGACCCTGGCCCTGCCCGCTGCGCCGCATGAGCTGGTCGAAGCCGGCGGCCGCCTGTACGCCACGCTCCCCCGCGCGGGCCTCCTCGCCGAAATCGATTACCACGCCCCGGGCCTGCTCCGCCTCGTCCAGCTGCCCGGCCAGCCCCACGGCATCGCATTCGACCCCGGCCAGGGCGTCCTCTACATCACCCTCGACACCGCCGATTCCGTCGTCGCGTACGACGCCGCCTCGCTCTCCGAAATTGGCCGCTGGCCGACCGGCGCCGCGCCCCACGTCGTCGCTCTCGCCGACGGTGTGCCCCACGTCGCCGCCGCCCGCGACGACCGCCTCGAGGCCGTCCGCCCCTCCGGCGGCACCGCGGTCCCCGTCGGCCGCCTGCCCGAGGCGGTTGCCGCCCTCCCCGCGCTGGTCGCCGCCGCCTCCTACGTCGACGGCACCCTCCACCTCGTCCGCCCGCTCTCCCTCGAGCCGATCGCCGACATTCCCCTCGGCGGCGGACCGGTCCGCATCCTCCCGCTCGACGCGCGTACCCTCGCTGTCGCCCTCCAGGAGGCCGGTCAGGTCGCCATCGTCGATGTCGAGCGCCGCGCCGTCCTCCGCCGGCTCGAGGTGCCGGCCCGTCCCGATGGGCTCTGCCGCTCCCCCTCCGGCGCCTACCTCGCCGTGGTTTCCAACGCCGAGAGCCGCATTACCGTCTTCGAGACCGCATCCTGGCGGGTCGCCGCACGCTACTCCGTCGCTGAAGGTCCCGGCGCCTGCCTCTGGCTCCCCGGTTGACCGGCCGCCCGCGCCCGCCGCACCATGGGTCTACCTCTCCCGTGCGGTGATGGGCATGCTCGTCGGCCAGCGCTGCCGGCTTGGTGGCCGCTTCTCCCGCTGCAACGACCCCGCCGAAGAAACCTGCGTCTACTGCGGGAAACCCTTCTGCGCCCGGCATACCTACGTCCTCGAAGGCCACGAAGCCGTCTGCACCTCCGCCCGCTGCCGGGCCAAGCGCGATGACCTCCTCGCCTACCAGGAGTACCGCCGCGGTGTGCTCGCCCGGAACCATGCCGGCCTCTGCGGCGTCGAAGGCTGCGTCCCCCACCCCGCCCACGAGTGCTCCCTCTGCCGCGGTCACTTCTGCGCCCTCCACGTCCGCGAGCGGATGTACCCCTTCCGCGAGGGCTGGGTCACCGTCGAGCGCCCCGCATCCGTCTGCGCTCGCTGCTGGGACCGCCGCAAAATCTGGCGCGGCGCCTGACCTCGGGCCTGCCGCTGCCCCGTGCTACCATCTCCCATATGTCCACTTCCGGCGGCCCCATCCCGGTCCTCGAAGGTGACATCGAAGAGGCGCGCCTCCCGGCGCCGGACGAAATCGTCCTCCGCATGCGGCAGGCCATCCTCGGCGGCCAGCACTGGTTCGAGGCCCTCCTCGATGCCGTCGCCCGCTGGCGCCTCCCCGAGGAGGTCGTCCGCGGCCGCCGCTACCGCTACCTCATCGCCGGCGAAGCCTTCGACTGGCTCCTCCTCGCCGAACGCCTCCTCGACGATGCTGCCGACCTCGTTCCCGAAGCCGAACGGGATGCCCTGCTTTGGCAGAACCGCTGGCCTGCCGACATCGATATCGACGACGAGGAGTTCGCCCGCCGCATCGGCCCCGCCAAGTACTCCGCCCACCTCAACTACCTCTACGGCGTCCTCGTCGAAGAAGCGCTCCAGCTCTCCGTTGAAGAGGAGATCCACAAAGAGATCCGCAGCCGCGCCTGGGGCTTCGACCAGCGCGTCGACGAAACGATGTACCAGCGGATCTACGGCAAATCCCGCGAAGAGCTCCTCGCCCTCCATTACGAAGAGACCGGAGTCCTCATCAGCGGCGATGTCTCCCTCGGCGACTGGAAGGCGTTCACCTACTGGCTCTTCAAGCGCCGCCTCAAGTCGCAGGACCGCGCCCGCGTCGCCAGCGACACGCGCAAGGGCCTCGCCCAGCTCACCCGCATGGAGCTCGCGGTCAGCGAGCGGCGCTTCGGCGCCCGCCTCGACGACGCCGATTTCGCCGCCCGCTACCCTGCCTGAGCCGGGCTACCGCCCCTTCCACTCCGGCGCCCGCTTCTCCGCGAACGCCCGCGGCCCTTCCAGCGCATCCTCGCTCGTCCGGCGCCGCATCTCCCACTCGTACCGCTGCGCTGCCGCCTCCTCGAGGCTCAGGTGCAGCCCCCGCATTGCCGCCTCCTTCGTCGCCCGGACCGAGAGCGGCGCGCACCGGAGGATGTCCTCCACCCACCGCTCGACCGCCCCGTCCAGCTCGTGCAGCGGCACGACCTCGTTCACCAGCCCCAGCTCAGCGGCCCGCCGTGCGGGAATGTGCCGCCCCGTGAGCATGTAGCCCATCGCAATCTTCAGCGGGATCTGCCGCGGCAGCCGGTGCACACCGAGCGCCCCCGCGATCAGCCCCCGCCGCGGCTCCGGCAGCCCGAGTTCCGCGTGCTCCGCAGCCACGAGGATGTCGCACGCCAGCGCCATCTCCAGCCCGCCGCCGAGCGCAAAGCCGTTCACCCGCGCGATGACCGGTTTGAACAGGTCGAACCGGTTCGTAATCCCGCCGAACCCGCCCTTCGGCCACGACAGGTCTGGCCGCTGCTCCTTCGGCAGCCGCGACATCTCCGCCGTGTACTTCAGGTCGTTCCCGGCCGAGAAGGCGCGGTCGCCCTCCCCGGTCAGCACGGCCACCCATGCATCGTCATCCGCGGCGAACTGGTCCCACGCCGCGTCCAGCTCCCGGCTCGCGGGCGGGTGCAGTGCGTTCATCACTTCGGGCCGCGTAATCGTGATCGTCACGACATGGCCCTTCTTCTCGTAGCGACAAAATTCCACGGGGTCTCCTCCACGACAGGTGCCCCCGCATTCTGGCCGTTCGGGCCCTCGCCCGCAAAATCGGGCGCTACCCCGCGTCCCGCTCCTCGTCGAGGTACGCTGCCGGGAGCCCGTCCGTCTCAGTAACTTCCGCCTCCCCCAACGCCCGCCGCTCGCCGAACTCCAGCGCCCACGATGCCGCCACGACCGCCAGCCCTGCTGCCGTCACAATCGCCCCGTTGCGCGTCCCGGCCGAAAAGCCCGCCTGCGCGATGGTCCGCAGGTCTGCCACGAACGGGTCGCTCCCGCCGACCTGCCCGGCCAGGGCCCAGCAGGCCAGGCTGAGCGCCGCCGCCCCCACGCCCCCGAGAGCGATCGCTGCGGCCGGCGCCCGCATCCGGCTCCACCCGTCGCCCAGGCTCGCCAGCAGCGCCGCCAGCAGCGCCGTCGCGACCGCCAGCACTCCGGCTGCCAGCCCCGCCCGCGCGTGCAGCGAACCCGAAAGCTGCCCGGCGCCCAGCTCCAGCAGCCCCATCATCGAGAGCCGGTCGACGCGCTGGTCCCCGGTCCGGTCGAACGCCCCCAGCCCTTCCGCGTACACCAGCGCTGCCGACCGGTCGAGCAGCATCGTCCGCAGCTCCGCGTCCGTGGCTGTTCGAACCTCGCGCGCTTCGAGCACAATCGGCAGCGCATAACCCTCCGGCTCGAGCGGTCCTTCAGTCCGCGCCGCCTCCTCGCGCAGCTCCGTGCCATGCTCCGCAATGAACGCGTCGATATCCGTCAGGCTCGCGACGGCTGCCCGCAGCATCGGCACCGCGGTTGACTCCGCCGTCACCTGCCACGCGCTCGTGCTGAGCACCATCCCGAACGCCGCCAGCGCCAGCAGCACCGCAACCAGCGACCGCCGGCCCTCTCCCGTCCCGCCGACCCGCGCAAAGACCCGCTCGCGGGGCGAAAGCTCGGCCGAACCCTCCCCGAACGTGTCGCCGGTGCTCACACCAGCCGCACCACGATCGTCCCGGCCAGCCGGTCGTGCAGCGTCCGCCGGTGCCGGTCAAAGGCCGCCCAGAGGATCCCCAGCGCCGCAAGAACCAGGGCCGCGGCCAGCACCGCCCCCGCTGCAACGGTCGATTCGCGCAGCGCATACGCGCCCACGATGCCGATCCCGGCAAGCAGCACGTACGCCAGCAGGCCGATCACCCGCGCCATCGCCCCCAGCACGCCCAGCGGCCGCCCGTCCGACCGCACAACCATCAGCTGCATGACCGCCGCCCCGACCGTCTGCCCCTTCCACGCCAGCCCGATGAAGAAATAGAGGAGGAAAGCCACCGGGATGAGCGCCACGCACACCCAGAACGCCGACAGCGCCGTCGATGACGGCTCCACCCGTTCGAAATCCGACGAGATAAGCACGATGAGCGAACCCGCTGTCACGAACAGCGACGCAATGATGAACAGCACGAGCACGTCCAGCGCGCCCGCTGCCACCCGCGACTCGAACGACGCATAGTGCAGCCGGAACGCCGGCCGGTTTCCTCCGCCGGCGCTGCGCGAGCCCATCGCAGCATCTGCGCTCATCCCTGCCAGTCTACGACGGCGCCGGTAAAGCGGTAGCCTCCGTCCTTGCCCCGCCCTCTCCCCGCAGCCGCGCTACAGTGTGCGCATGGCAGCAGCCCCCGCCGCCGGCCCGCCCGTCCGCCTCGAGCCCTGGCGGCCGCGCACCTGGCTGCTCCTCTTCATCCTCGCCGGCGTGGCCGGCATCGTGCTCGGCGCCGGTGTCGCCGCCTTCGCCCCCCGGGGCGACTTCGCCGATGAGCGCTACCACCTCTGGCGCTGGCAGGCCGAGACCTTCGTCCCCGCCCTCGCCCGCATCGCCGGCATCGGCCCCAGGCCCGCAGCTGCCCGCAACCAAGACGCCGTCCG
>Ga0308415_1000166_pt1 | contig 28288 bp, 22 predicted proteins | sample HotsprSampleOS55_FD_203465 | JGI IMG/M metagenome (GOLD analysis project Ga0308415, IMG submission 203465) | Hot spring phototrophic mat microbial communities from Octopus Spring, Yellowstone National Park, Wyoming, United States - 20090730_OS55 ... | reverse complement strand
TCCTTATTCGTAGCTTTCTATTGCAATGCCCTATTGGTAAGGTATTCGGCTCCAGCGCGGGCTATCAGCTTGCGGAGAACATCGTGCTCTCGCCGGATGTGTCGTTCGTGCGGACGGAGCGCTTACCTGGGGGAGAAGTGCCGGAGACCTTCGGCCAGTTCGCGCCCGACCTGGCGGTTGAAATTGTCTCGCCGCACGATAGCCCAGCGTTGACCGAGGCCAAGGTGCAGCTCTACCTGGAACACGGCGCACAACTGGTATGGGTGATCAACCCCAAGCTGAAGCAGGCGATGGTCTATCGCGCTGATGGGACAACGGGCGTCGTCGAAAGCAATGGCGCGCTGGATGGCGAGCGGGTTTTGCCTGGCTTCACTTGCCGGCTGATGGACTTGCTCTAGTTGCCTGCGCGCAGGCAATATGACATGCTGAACGAAGCCTCATTGCATCACGTGGCTGCCGCGACATGGCATGGGTCGCTGGTGCGTCCCCTTTATCACTCATACTGCTTCTCTCGATTGCCGGCCACTGTTCGCCGCGTCTTCACGGGCAACGGCGACCATAGCTTGCCTGATGACGTGTTTGGCGGGTTGGATCGTCGCTACGAAACGGTGGTGTTATTCTTTGTAGATGGGTTTGGCTGGCGTTATTTTGAGCGGATAGCCGAGCGCTATCCTGCGCTGCGCTACTTCTTGGACGAGGGGGTGGTTTCAAAACTCACCTCGATGTTCCCCTCGACCACCGCAGCCCACGTCACCTGCATTCACACCGGCCTGCCCCCCGGCCAGAGCGGGGTATATGAGTGGTTTCAATATCAACCGGAAGTTGACCGCATCATTGCGCCGTTGCTCTTCTCCTACGCCGGCGACAAGGCGCGCGATCGGTTGGTCGGCAGCAGCCTTAAACCTGAAGATGTCTTCCCGCTGCCTACGATCTACTCATCGCTTAGCCAAGCCGGCGTGAAGAGCTACCTCTTCCATAATCGAGACATTGCGAAAGGCGCGCCGATGCGACTGCTCGGCGCAGGGACGCAGTCGCTGACCTATCGGACTTTGCCGGAATTGCTCACGACCCTGCGCCATGTCCTTGAGCGGCGCGAAGGGCCTACCTACTGCATGGCCTACTACGAGCCGATAGATGGCATCGGCCATGACCGTGGCCCAGGCTCGGATTACGTAGAAGCCGAGCTGGACCAGTTCCTCACCATGCTCGATCGTCTCTTCGTTAGCTGTTTGCGCGGCAGTCGCATTCTGTTGATCGTCACGGCTGACCACGGCATGGTTGAGATCAACCCCAACACGACGGACTATCTCAACCAGACGTTGCCGAACTTCTCGGACTACATCATCACCAATCGTAAGGGCGAGCTGCTCACGCCGGCGGGGTCACCGCGCGACTTCTTCTTGCACGTCAAACCAGAACGGTTGAGTGAGCTGCGCGACAGGCTGGTCGAGCATCTACAGGATCGGGCGTTGGTAGTCGAGACATCGGCGCTGGCGGCTGAGGGTTTTTTTGGTCCTAGCCTCTCGGAGCGCTTCTTGGCCAGGGTTGGCAACCTAGTCGTGCTGCCCTTTGCCAGCCAGAGCGTGTATTACTATGAACGCGATCGCTTTGAGAATCGCTATTGGGGTCACCACGGTGGATTGACCCGCGAAGAGATGGAGATCCCGCTCATGATGGCTGAGCTTTAAGCACAACAGCGGTTTTCTCTAGCCATCCGACTTCGGCAGCACGCGAACGTGCAGGCTTATTTGTGGCGCGATCTCGCCCAGCTCTTCGCTATACGGAATAACGCGCAGCGCGTATTCACCTGCGCCCAGTGTCGACGGCAAAAGCAGAATGTGTGAGCCGAAGATCGGCTTCTCGTAGGGCGTGTAGGGAAAGCCCTTATGCGCAATCGGCTGATCAGACTGCACTATCAACTCTCTCCTACTGCTGAACAGGCGCAGGGATACCTTGGTTAAAGGTGGGAGCGGCACATACGGCTTAGTCTGCCAGAAACACTGTACCTCCAGAAACGGATCGCCGACATAAACAGGAACAGGCAGCCTGCAACCAAGTCCGCGCAAGCCCACATCTGGGCGATTCTGCTCCACGACAAACCCACCGGTCGGCAGCGACTCCGGCAAGGGGCGGTAGGGCTGAAAGAAGCGATAGTGCGACAGGCCAAGGCCGGCAAACGTCGGCGTGCCTGGCTGAGGGCCAAACGCCTGCGCTTGGCGGCGGAGCAGCGCCGGCACGATCCCGGTGGGATCGATCACGTCGTCTTGCCAGGTAAGCAGCCAGGCACCCCCCTGACCGGCTAGATGATTGTTAAGGACAGGTACTGTGTCGGCATAGGTCAAGGTGTGACGAACGTTTAGCACAGGATCGGGAGGCAACGCAACCCATGCCCCGCGTGCGCCACGCCAGTAATACTCGAACACCGGCGCGAAGTGGCCGGAGACGAGGATGATCCGTTCGTCCGGAGCTAAGCGGGCGCGAATGTAGGCGACAGCGCCACGAAAGTCCTCGTTGGCGTAGATCGGCTGGCTGAGCCAGAGGCGCACGATCAGGCCAAGGCCGATGCCAAGAATGACGACATGGCCTGGTCTGAGATCTCTGAGCACACGTATGCGGCCGATCGCCGCCCCGATCGCGGTCAGAGCGATGGGAGTGAGGAGCGTTGGATAGCGAGAGGCGAACTTGCCGACGAGAGTGCAGAAGATCACTAGCCCGATGAGAGCTAGCACAACCACCAAGGCCGGAATGGACAAGGATGAGCGATCCCGTAGAGAGAGCACTACAGTCAGCGCGAGGGCAAACAGGATACCCAGCGCGGCGAAGGGAATCCAATTTGCTGGCAGCAACCTGGGCAGGAACTGGCTTGCCAGCGCTTGCACAGCGAGCACACCCAGATCTGTCGATGCCGGATAGCTCACGCCATAGGTAGCGCGATACGGCCAGAGCATGATGCCTATGTAAGCCAGCAGCACCACCATCAGCACGAGCGCCGCTGCGCTTGGAAAGGCCCTGCCCCAAACGCGCTGCCACCACGCGCGCATGCTGACAATCTGAGCCACAACGACAATCGCACAGAGGACATGTGTGAGAAATGCCAGCATGGCTGTAGCGCACCAAGCTAGCCAATACACCACCCTATTGCTGCGCACAGCAAGCGTCAACATCAGCGTACTTGCGAGGCAAAACATGCTCGCCAGCGCATACATGCGCGCTTCTTGTGAAACAAATATCCCGATCGGCCAGATTGTCACAAGCAAAGTGGCGATCAAGGCGCAGCGCGACGAAAGCGCGGATGCCAGCCGATAAGCAAGCGCGACGCCAATCGTGCCAGCAAGCGCTGAAATCAAACGCACGGCAAACTCACTATCTCCTGCGCCAGCTATCCATAGCTTGAGCACAAGATAATACAGAGGAGTATTCAGATTCCACTGCGCTTCGCGCATGATCAGATCTGCTACGTGATGCCGCTGTGCAAATAGCACCGAAAAGCCCTCGTCATACCATAAGCTCTGCTCACCCAGACCCCATACTCGAAGCGCGAACGCGAGCAAGATGAGCATCAGCACCGGCGCAAGCAAACGCCTTGCGGCGGTATAGCTTTGCGGCTGCCCGATGTAACATGCTGCCGTAAAAAGCAGTCTATTCATTGCCAACAACGCATTCGCAGATGCGGTGCACATGCACTAGGGCAAGTCCTTCCCTGCAAACGACGACGCCAGCGATCTTCGAGAATGCTGCCTTCTACCCAGCGCTGCTGCTACCTCCCCGATCAGCGCGCAAACGTCGCTTACAACACGCGCAGCTCACCGCGATAGCCAAATAGCCGGCCAAACAGCAGATGGCTGACCGTGACTTCGGTGTAGATCCGATCTTCGTCCAAAGCGCGCTCTTCGGCCAAGCTATAGATGTGCAAGAAGCGCGGCAAGGGCAGATAGCGCTCACCACGAATGAGGTACTGTGGGCCAACGGTGGTCTGAATGAGCGCCTGGCCTGCATCGCGCACCGTCAACGCCAAGGTCAAGCCGATGTTGGCAGGGCGGTTGAAGGTGTCGAGGACGCGCGCCGGCTGGCCGGCGCGGTCTGGCCGAGTCAAGGTGTAGCTGGTGAGGGTGCAGGTTGGATAGCGAAACTCGCGCTGCCACTCGTAGCAGAGTTCGCCGGCGTCCATCACGCCGCGATTGAGCACGCGCACGGACACGCGCTCGGCGGGGATGGGCATGAACGGCGCCAGCGCACGCGCCCATGGGAGGCGATTCCACGTCTCCATCGTCCCTTCCACGACCACTTGCTGGCCAAGCGCCAGATCGTAGTGGCGTTGGAGCACGAGCGCCAGCTGATCGAAATCACCGCCAAGGGCGGTTCTGAACAGGCTGCTCATGAGTTATCCGTGCGGGCCGAAGATAGCCCGGCCGATGCGGACCATCGTCGCGCCTTCGGCGATCGCGGCCTCGAAATCATCCGTCATGCCCATCGAGAGGTGTGGGAGCGGGAGATCTGGGAGCTGCGCGCGCAGCGCGTCGCGCAAGGCGCGCAGGCTGGCGAAGACCGGCCGCGCCTGGTCGGGATGGGCGACGATGGGCGCCATCGTCATCAGGCCCAGGATGCGCAGATGCGGCAGCGCGGCGATCTGCGCCACCTGTTGGACGAATTGTGTGAAGCGGTCGCGGTCGCCCTCCCAGCCGTGCAGGGGAAAGCCCTGTTTGGTCGCTTCGCCGCTCACATTACACTCCAGCAGGATCGCCTGCGTCTGCCCTTTGGCCGCGCAGCGCGCGCTGAGCTTCTCGGCCAGCCTGACCGAGTCCACAGAGTGAATGAGCGCGAAAGCGCCGGCAGCGTCGCGCGCTTTGCGCGATTGCACATGGCCGACCAGATGCCAGCATAGCGCGTGGTCCGTTGCTTGGGATATGTGCGCGATCTTGGGCAGCGCCTCTTCCACGCGGTTCTCGCCGAAGTCACGCTGGCCGGCAGCGACTGCCTCAAGAATTGCGGCTGGCGACGCAGTCTTCGAGATAGCCACGAGCGTCACTTCGGATGGATCGCGGTTGACGCGCAAACAGGCTTCAGCGATGCGCGCGCGCACCTGGGCCAGCGCACGCTGGATGTCCGACATGGCTACTGAACGCCGGGGATCGGTTGGCGATAGACTGTTGTCGGCGTGGACTGGCCGACGGCCATCATCATGATGAAGTTGATGTTCACGTGCGGCGGGCGCGTGGCACAGAACAACACTGCCTCGGCCACGTCCTCCGGCGTCATCGGCTTCACCCCTTCATACACTTTCTTTGCTCGCTCCACATCACCGTGAAAGCGCACAATGCTGAATTCAGTCTCCACCAGGCCGGGATCCACCGAGGAGACGCGAATGGGCGTGCCAAGCAGATCTTGTTTTAGGCTCTCGGTGAGCGACTTAATCGCTGCCTTGGAGAGGCAATACACCGCGCCATTTTGATAAGCATAATGGCCGGCAACCGAGCCGATGTTAATAATGTGGCCGCGCTGGCGTGCGATCATCCCCGGAAGAATGGCACGGGTGACGTAGAGCACGCCCTTGATGTTCGTGTTGATCATCTCCTCCCAGTCGTCTATGTCACCTTCGTAAAGCTTGTTTAAGCCTCGGCTGAGGCCGGCGTTGTTGATGAGGATGTCGATCTCGCAAAAGTCTGCCGGCAGGTTGGCGACGGCCGACTGGACAGCAGCGCGGTCGGTGACATCGAGCTGAATCAGGTGGGTGGGGACGGGCAGCGCAGCGGCCAGTGCCTGCAGTCGGTCGTAGCGCCGCGCGCTGAGCACAAGCTTCGCCCCTTGACCTGCGAAGGCATTGGCGCAGGCAGCGCCAATGCCGCTGCTCGCACCGGTGATGAAGACCACTTTGTTCTGCAAGCTCACCATACCCGCTAGTGTATTCAAGTCCGGCGGATGACGCAGACCACTTTGCCCTGGATCTGGGCATGGCGCGCATCCACGTAGAACGGCTTCATGTTGGGGTTCTCCGGCTTAAGCTTGAGGCGCAGACCACCTTTCTCACGATACACCCGCTTTAATGTGGACTCATTGCGGTCGGTGAGGAAGATGGCAGCCAGGTCGCCGTTGTTGACCTCACTGGTGCGACGCATGATCACGATGTCGCCATCGTTGATCAGCGCGTCGATCATGGAATCACCCTTCACCTCTAGGGCATATAAGCCATCGCCGTTGCCCACGATGCTGCGCGCGATCTGGATGGTGTTCTCTGCATCGGCGAGCGCATCTGGATCTGGCGTGGGAGCCGGCTCGCTGGCCACAATCCGCCCAACGATCGGCACGCTGACCACATCGCGCAGTTGGGCGTGAGCGGCACGAGCGGGCACCACGCCGCGGGAGCGACGCTCATAGCGATTCACGAGGTGGACTTTCTCCAACGCCTTCAGGTGATAGCTCACCATGGACGTGGAGCTGATCCCTGCGCCTTTCTGAATCTCGCGGATGGTGGGCGGCAGGTCATGCTCGGCCATATATTGCGAGATAAAGGCCAGGATCCGCTGCTGCGGCTCGGTCAACGTGTCAGGTGCCAAGCGGCTCATACACTTCCTCCCGGACGAGTGCTTGAGATGCGAACTTTTGTTCTACTATCAGGCTATCATAATCGAACATGCGTTCTACGTCAAGCTACTCATCTCGCGGGCTAAACATCGGGTAGAAGTTGATTGACGAGGGTGGGCGACGGCAATGCCATCGCCACCCAGGGTTCTGCCCTTAACCATATACCCGAAGAGAGCCACACACAGCGGTTCGGGTGCGCACCGCTGTTATTCGCCCGCCTGGTGAGCGGCCTGTTCCCGGTCCGGCATAGGCTGGGCGAAGCGATGGAGAACGCGGGCGATCTGCAGCGCCGAATCGGGACGCGCCAGGCGCGCAGCCGCCTGGCGCATCTGCACCAGCACCTCGGGGTGTGCTAGCCACTGCTTGAGCTGCCTGAGCACCGCCCAGGGCGTGGGGCACCACGCGCCGGCGCCGTTGTTCACCACATAGTCCACGTTGCCCTCCTCCTGGCCTGGCACAGCGTCGTAGAGGATGATCGGACGTTGTGCGGCGAAGGCCTCGCAGATCGTGCCCGGGCCAGCCTTCGTCACTACCACATCCGAAGCGCCCATCAGCTCAGGGATGTTATTGACGAAACCGAAGACGCGCATCGGCAGCCGCGGGTTGAGGAACTCCAGGTTCTCCTTCACGGTCTGATTGCGCCCGCAGACCACGAGGAGTTGAAGGGGCAGGTCGCTTAGCGCTATCTGGCGCGCGGTGACCTCCAGGCGACCCATACCGTCGCCGCCGCCGATCAGCAACACCACCATGCGCTCGTCCAGGCCCAGCGCACGCCGGAGCGGCGGGCCACCCTGCTCGGCGCGCTGCGCGAAGTCCGGAGCGATCGGCTGACCGGTGATCGTGATCTTCTCAGGCGGGACGAGGTTTTTGATCGCCTCTGCGCGCGCCTCTTCGGTAGGCACGATCAGGTGGTCAACGTCGGCGGCATAGTGCGCGGCGTGGCCGGTGACCAGGTCGGTGACGACGTGGATGTAGCGCGCATTCAGTTGATGCCGGCGCAGCGCCTGCGGGACGGCGTGGTTAAACAGGGGATGACATGAGACATATAGATCAGCCGGATGATTGTGGACGATGGCGTCGGCAGTCTTCTCACCCAGCGGCTCTAGGAGATTGCGCAGCGCGATGACCCGCCGGCGGTTGTTGCTGGCGTGAAAGCCCAGCGCATACAGCACCCGCGCATGGTTCACCCACATCGGGTAGGTCTCTGTGAAGGCGTTGATCAGAAAGGGGGCGTTGCTCAGACCATCCACCAGCTCGGTCTCGTAGTGCTCTGGGTAGAGCATGCGTATTGCTTGGGCGATCGCCTGGGCAGCGCTGCGGTGGCCGCCGCCGGTGTTCCCATAAAGCAAGACGATCCGCTTCTTCATCAGGATTGCGCCCCAGAATTGGTCGGCTGTGCGCGGGAGATGCGCGCCAGCCGGCGCTCGAACGCGCGCTGCGTCAGGAGGATGCGCTGGCCACAGGTACAACAGACGAGGCCCACGTCAGCGCCGACCCTCACGATGGTCCAAGTATCTCCACCGCAGGGATGAGGTTTGCGCAGGCGCACGCGATCGCCAGGTCGGATCAGCGATGGGCAGGGTGAGGCCACATCGCGTATTTTAATCGGCCGTGCGCCCATGGTGTGCTTGGGTGCATTCATGGATAGGGGCAAAACGCTGAGTGGGCGACGGCAGTGCCATCGCCCTACGCTCTCCTCGAAGCGGACTATGCCGGCGCACCCGGAGAAGCTGGGATAATCGGAGCGACTTCGGCTGATGCGAAAACCCTTCGTCGCCCTGGTGGGCCGGCCAAACGTCGGCAAGAGCACCCTCTTCAACCGCCTGATCGGCGAGCGACTGTCCGTGGTGGACGACCGCCCCGGCACCACGCGCGATCGCATCCAGGCGCCGGTGGTCTGGGGTGGCCACGAGTTCATCCTGGTGGACACCGGCGGGATCGAGCCGTTGGAGGCACTGCGGCGCGAGGACGCACAGGCCCTGGCAACAGCGTCGGCGGACTTCGTGCGCGAGATCCGTGCCCAGGCCGAGATCGCCATCGCCGAGGCCGACGCCCTGATCTTCACGGTGGACGCACAGGCTGGCCTGACTGCCGCCGACGAGGCAGTGGCCGACATCTTGCGCCAGCGCATCGGCCAGCGCCAGCGCGAAGGCAAGGCGGTCCCGCCGGTGATCGTGGCAGCCAGCAAAGCCGATTCGCACTACCTGCGCGAAGCCAGCGTCGAGTTCTATAAGCTCGGCCTGGGCGAGGTCTATCCGGTGAGTGGGCTGCACGGGATCGGCACGGGAGACTTGCTGGACGCGGTAGTCGCAGCGCTCCCGCCCGCGCCGGCCGAGGACGCCCCGGATGACTCGGTCAAGATCGCCATCGTGGGCCGGCCAAACGTCGGCAAGTCGTCCCTCTTCAACGCCCTCCTGGGCGAGGAGCGCGTGATCGTCAGCCCACTGCCGGGCACCACCCGCGACGCGGTGGACACAAAGATCGAGTTCCGCGAGCTGCGCGCGACGGAGGGCGATGGCGCAACCGCGCCTCAGCCAGAGGTCACCCCGATCACGCTGATTGACACGGCCGGCATTCGCAAGCGCGGCAGCATCACGCCGGGCGTCGAGAAGTGGAGCGTCCTGCGCGCGTTCAAGGCCATCGAGCGCAGCGAGGTGGCGTTGCTGTTGCTCGACGCGGGCGAGGGCATTGTCGCCCAGGACGAACACATCGCCGGCTATATCCTTGATGCCAACAAGGGGGCGGTTGTAGTGGTCAACAAGTGGGACCTCATCGAGAGCCCCGAGAAGGTCAACCGCTTGGCGCGCCCCGTCCAGGGGCTAGGGCTGCTCACGCCAGCCATGCAGGACTTCCTGAAGCTGGTCCAGACCCGCTTGAACTTCATGGCCTATGTGCCGGTGTTGTTCGTGAGCGCCCGCACAGGCTTTCGGACCGATCAGATCCTCCCCACTGCGCTGCGCGTGTATGAAGCGCGCGCCATGCGCATCGCCACCAGCGACCTGATGCGCATCGTGCGCAGCGCGCTAGAGGCACACGTGCCGACGCATGCCGGCCGCCGGCTAAAGATCTTTATGGCCTCGCAAACTGGGGTAAATCCGCCGACCTTCGTCTTTCATGTTAACGACGAGTCACTGGTGCATTTCTCCTATCGCCGCTTCTTGGAGAACCGCATCCGCGACGAGTTCACCTTCCTCGGCACGCCGATCCGCATGATCTTTCGCGGCCGGGAGCCGCGCAAGCCTGCTCACTCGTAGCGCAGCGCTTCTATGGGGTTGAGCTTGGCGGCGCGCCAGGCGGGATAGACGCCGAACACGATGCCGACGAAGACCGAGAAACCGGTGGCCAGCGCGATTGCGTCGGCGGTGACGACCGCTGTGAACTGCCCCTGTGAGAATAGAGCGACCAGGTTAGCCAGCGCGACGCCCAGGATGATCCCTACCAGGCCGCCGAGCACGGAGAGCAGCACCGACTCGATCAGAAATTGGCTGAGGATGACCCGTCGGCGCGCACCGATTGCCTTGCGCAATCCGATCTCGCGGGTGCGCTCGGTCACGCTCACCAGCATAATGTTCATGATGCCGATGCCGCCGACGAACAGCGAGATGCCGGCGATGGCCGCCAGGAAGACGGTGATCGCACTGGTCACCGCACCGATCGTATTGAGCAGGTCGCGCTGACTGGAGATCGAGAAGTCATCTTCATCTTGGAACGTGATGCCATGGCGCTCGCGCAGCAGCTCAGTTGCTTGCTGGATGACAGCGTCAATCCGCGATTGGTCAATCGCTTGGATAATGATAATGCCGACCAGAGTCTCGCCCTTGGCGTTGCGCTGCGGGAAGAGGCGCTCGCGAAAGGTGGTGAAGGGCATGACGATTACGTCGTCGTCGCTGCCCTCCGCGCCGCCGGCGCGTTGGGCGAGGACGCCCACCACTTGGAAGGGCACGTTATTAATGCGGACCTCCTGACCGGTGGGGTCACCGCCCTCTGGAAAGAGTTTGCGATAGGGCACGTCTCCCAGCACGACGACGCGCGCACCGCTGCTGGTGTCCTCGGACGTGAAGTAGTTGCCGTAGAGCAGCTTGGCGTCGTTCAGCTCGCGGTATTCGGGCACGGTGCCGCGGATGCGCGTTTGATACTTGCGCTCGCCGGCGATCACCTGGCCACTGCTGCTCGCCAGAGGCGCGACGATCTTGGCATCCGGCACGCGCGATTTGTCGCGCAGCGCTTCGGCGTCGCCCTGGGTGAGCGAGAGCGCAGTGCCGGTGCGCGCCCCCGGCGCAAAGGCCAGGAAGCCCGCGCGGTTGGCTCCGCGGCCGGCCTCCACGCGCGCGGGGAAGACGAACACCAAGTTTGACCCCTGAGCCTCGAACTGGCGGTTGATGAACGCCTGCACCCCGTTGCCTATCGAGATCAACGCGATCACCGAGGTGACGCCGATGATGATGCCCAGGGTCGTCAGCGCGCTGCGCAGTTTGTTGGCAGCCAGCGCGCGTATGGCTACCTTCACGTTCTCAACAAACACACTGCCCCTCCTCTCACTCGAAGCGCAGGGCCTCGATTGGGTTGAGCTTGCTGGCTCGGCGGGCGGGATAAAGGCCGAAGAACAGGCCGACCGCTGCCGAGAAGCCCACAGCCAGCACGACCGCCTGCGGCTGAACAATGGCGTCGAAGTCCACGAAGCGCGTCACGCCCAGTGCCAGTCCCACGCCGAGCAAGATGCCGAACAGGCCGCCGATCATAGAGAGCACAACGGCCTCGATCAGAAACTGCCCCTGAATCGCCGCCGGCGTCGCGCCGATCGCTTTGCGCAATCCGATCTCGCGGGTGCGCTCGGTCACGCTCACCAGCATAATGTTCATGATGCCGATGCCGCCGACGAGAAGAGAGATCGCAGCGATCGCGCCCAGGAACAAGGTAAGCACACTGGTCACCGCGCCGAAGGTCTCCAACAGCTCGGTCTGGCTGATGATTGAGAAGTCATCCTCGTCATCCGGGGCCAGGCGGTGCCGCTCGCGCAGGATCTCCCTGACATCTGCCTCCACCTGCGGGCGGACGGCGTCGCTGGTCACCTGCAGATATATCGTGGAGACGATGCGGTCGCCGGTCTGCGCCTGCGCCAACTGCGGGAACAAGCGCTCCTGGGCTGTGCTCAGCGGGATGAAGGCAATCGCGTCCTGGTCGCCGAGGAATGAGGCGCCCTTCTCTTCCATCACGCCGATCACGCGGAAGGGCAGGCCGTTGATCTTCACCTGCTTGTCGATCGGGTCTTCTTCAGGGAATAAATCCTTGCGCACGGTCTGCCCCAAGACCACCACGCGCGAGCGGCTGGTGTTGTCCGCTTCCTCAATGAAGCGACCGATGCTGGGACGCCAGTTGCGCACCTGTGAGAAGCTGGGGGTGACCCCGCTCACTTGAACCTGCGAGGTGCGCGATTCGTAGGCGAAGTTGCCTGTTGAGGTGAAGTCGGCGGCGTGGGCTTCGATGTTCGACACGTTGGCCACAACGGCGCGATAGTCGCCCAGCGTGAGAAAGGCCGACGACCCGAAGCTGCCTGGGCCGCCACCTGGCCCACGCTGGATGCGACCTGGCACGATGCCCAGCAGGTTCGTGCCGGCGCTGGTGAACTGATTATTGATGTAATCTTGGACACCCGTGCCGATGGAGAGGAGCGCGATGACCGCGCTGATGCCAATGCTGATGCCGATCAGCGTAAGGAAGGCGCGCAAGCGATTCGCGCCGATGGCGCGCAGCGCCAGCCCAATTGCCTCAGCAATCCCGATGTTCATACCCTAGTGCTTGAAATCAGGTAGTGGTTGGTCTGGACAAGCCATCAGCGGATCGGCCACTGGTTCATCGCCGACGATCAGGCCGTCGGCGATGCGGATGATGCGCCGGGTGTGCGCTGCGATGCGCGGGTCGTGGGTGACGAAGATCACCGTGTCGCCGCGCTCCATGTTCAGCCGCTGGAAGATGCACATGATCTCCGCGCCGCTCTTTGAATCCAGGTTGCCGGTCGGCTCGTCGGCCAGGATGATGGCAGGGTTGTTCACCAGGGCGCGGGCGATCGCCACGCGCTGCTGCTGACCGCCGGAAAGCTCATTGGGGTGATGGTCCAAGCGATTGCCTAGGCCAACAGCTTCTAGCGCGGCTTTTGCTCGCGCGCGCCGCTCCTTGGCCTTCACGCCGGCGTAGATCAACGGCTGCTCCACGTTCTCGATGGCGGAAGTGCGTCGCAACAGGTTGAACGATTGGAAGACAAAGCCGATCTTGCGATTGCGGATCTCGGCCAGCTTGCTGTCGTTCAGCTTGCTCACGTCCAGGCCATCCAGGAAGTAGCTGCCGCTGGTAGGCTGGTCCAGGCAGCCCAAGATGTTCATCAGAGTGGACTTGCCGGAGCCGGACGGCCCCATGATAGCGACCAGCTCGCCGGGATATATCTTCAGGCTGACGCCGCGTAGGGCCGGCACTTCGATATCGCCCATCTTGTAGATCTTCGTCACGTTGCGCACGTCAATGACGGGCATTGGCTCAGGTTTGCCGTTCTGTTCACCCGCTACGCGGCTGCTGACAATAGCTTCTGCTACCATAGCAATCATGCCCTCCAGGCAATTGGCGTCAGCGACCCAGCACGCTGGGCGCCACGGGCGCTACAACGACGTCACCTGCCTTCGCACCCGAAAGAATCTCGCTAAACGTGTCGTTGCGCAGGCCGGTCTGCACTTCTACCTCGGTCAATTGGTCACCGACCTGCAGGGTGAGGAAGGATTTGCCGGTGTTTCGGTCGCGGCGGATGGCCCAATTAGGAGCCAACAGCACGCCTGAGCGGCGCTCCAGCACGATCGAGGCATTGGCGGTCATGCCGCTGCGCAATTCGGCCTCGGTCGGCTCGATGTCCACGCGCACATCGTATGACACCACGCCGTTCACCAGCCTGGAGGTCGGCGAGATGCGCGACACCTTGCCCTTCACCTCCACGCCCGGCAGTGAATCGAGCGTGATATTCACTTCCTGGCCGATCTTCACCTTGGCGATGTCGATCTCGTCCACGGTGATATTGATGTGGTAGCGCGAGAGGTCCGCGACGACCACGGCGGGTTGCGCACCTGCGCCGACCAGCTCGCCGGCCTTGATGTTAACCGCGGCGATCACGCCATCTATCGGCGACTTGAGCACGGCCTGATCCAGCCGGCGCTGCGCTTGACGGACCTGTATCTCGGCCAGGCGTACCTGGTTCTCTGCGTTAGCGATTTGGACCTCGGCGTTCCTCACTTGCAGGCGCGCTTGTTGCAATTGCGCCTCCGCTTGCTCGATGTCGAAACGGCGAGCGGGGTTGAGCAGCTTGTCGAGGTTGGCCTTGGCGTTCACCACCTGCTGTTCAGCGGCCTTGATCTGCGCGTCGTCGGCGCCTTTTGTGGCCCGGTCATACTGTGCCTTCGCCGAGTTGTAGTTATTAGTGGCCTGCTCAAGCTCTAACGCGGCAGGGTGCGCGCCGATGGCAGCGGGATTGCGCGCGAAAGCAGCGTCGTAGTTGCTCTGCGCCCGGCGCAGGGCGGCTTCGGCGTTGCGCAGAGCCGCTTCGGCGGCGGCGATGTCCTCTGGCTCTGGGCCGGCCTTCAGCTTGGCCAGGTTGGCTTCGGCGGCGGCCAGCGCCGCGCGTGCCGCGTCGATCTCGCTCTTACGCACGCCGGCTACGGTGCGGCTGTAGTTTGCCGTTGCGATGATCTCCTGAGCCTTGGCGTTCTCCAGAGCAGTCTGCGCTTGGAGCAGCGCGTTCTTCGCCTGTTCCAGCGAGGCCTGCGCTTGCGCCAGCGCCAGCTCCAGGTCAACCGTGTCGAGCTTGGCGATGACATCGCCCTTCCTCACAGCCTGGCCGCGCTCGAAGAAGACCTCGGCGACGGTGCCGGCTTGTTGAAAGCTCAACCGAATTTCAGCTTCCGGTTCAATGTTGCCCGTGGCGTTCACGGTCGCGATGAGCGTGCCTGTCTCCAGCCTGGCCGTGCGCTGCGCTGCGGCATCGCCTGACGCGCCGGGGCGCGCGCAGGCCGTGAGCAATAGCCCGCCCGCAAGAAGCAGTTGCGCGATTCGGTAACTCATGTGTGCGCTCATGGCGTGGTCAAACCTCTCGGTGCGTGATCTAGGTGTCTATTGAAATCCTAGTGTTGAGAGATTAACTTCGGCTGAGTCTTCGCGCAGGGTTGATGAAATCTTTTGACGCCTGCTTATGCAGTTGCGAGCTAAAGCCGCGCAGGGCTGCGGATCAGTCGTCCCTGTCCACGCGCCTTCGCCTACTTTGGCGCCTCGCGGCGGCTGGAGCGGATCAGCGACAATGCGACCGGCGTGTTCGCCAACACGATCACCAGCGATGGGATTGCCGCCGCCTGCCAAGCGGACTCAGACGCCAACATATACGTCCAAATAGAAAGGGTCTCCATGCCGAAGGGGCGCAGGAACATCGTCGCCGGCAGCTCCTTGAAAGTGTCCACAAAGACGGTGAGCCAGCCAGCGACAATGCCCCCGCGGATCAGAGGCAAATACACCCTGCCGAGCACCCGCAGCGCACCGGCGCCCAAGCTGCGCGCCGCCAGCTCCATGTTCGGCGTGACCTTCTCCAGGCTCGCTTCGACGCTATTGAAGCCGATGGCCAAAAAGCGCACGAGATAGCCATACATCAGGCTGAAGAGCGAGGCGCTGAGCAACACCGCGCCGCCGGTCGCCGAGAGCACAGCTTCATTCAAAGGCGCGGCCAGCAGCAACACGCCCAGCGCGATGACCGTGCCCGGCACGGCATAGCCCAACGTGGCCAGGCGCGCAACGGCCGGCGGCCGCCCCCCGCCGGCGCGGCGCAGCGCATACGCAAGCGGCAGCGCGACGACGAGGACCAGGCTGGCCGCGCCAACCGACAGCCCAGCCGTGTTCAGCAGATATTGCCCAAACACCATCTCCAACGTCCCCAGGTCGGTGGTGGTCAGCTCTTCGATCGCCCAGGTGAGGAGCTGGATCAGGGGGAGAGCGAACGCCAGCAGCAACACGCTCCCCACCGCTGCTACGGCCAGCGTGCCGCGCCACCCGTGTAAGCACGTGCGCGTGAAGGGCCGCGCCTGGCCGCCAATTTGGTAGTAGCGTGCCTGACGACGAAGGAAGCGTTCGATCAGAATGACAAGCAGCGCGATAAGCAACAACAGAGACGCGAGTTGAACCGCTGCGTCGCGGTCCATCTGGCCCACCCATAAGCGCACCACGCCCTCGCTGAGGGTGACCGTGTTGAAGTAGCGCACAACCGCGAAATCGGCCAGCGCTTCCATGATCGCCAGCGAGACGCCGGCGGCCAGCGAAGGTCGGATGAGCGGCAGGGATACTTTGAACAAAATGGCCAACTCGCTATATCCTTGCACGCGCGCCGCGTCCTTCTGAGCAGCGGCGAGTTCCAAAAACCCCGCGCGGGCCAGCAGATAAACATAAGGGTATAGGCTCAGGCTCAAGGTGAAGATCGCGCCGGGTAACGAACGGAATTCAGGCAGTTCAAGCGCCGGCCCGAACCAAGCTCGCAGTTGGCTCTGAAAGGGGCCGGCATAATCAAACAGCGCCATGAAGACATAGCCGAAGATGTAGCCAGGGATGGCCAGCGGCAGCACGAGCAGCCATTCCACCGCTCGCGCGCCCGGAAACTCAAAGTGCGTCACCAGCCAGGCCAGTGTCGTGCCAAGGACCAGCGTGACTACGCCTACGCCAGCCATTAACAGTAGGGTGTTGAACACCATCTCCGGCAGCAGCGTCTCCCAGAGGTGCTGCCATACCTCCGGCGTAAGGTTCAACCAGGCGAGCGCCAGCCGGATCAGGGGCAGCAGAACTGCACCAGCCAGCAGCACAACCGGCCAACGTGCCGGCGACACCCAGCGCCATACGGCGGAACGACTAAGGCGATAGCTGATCTGCATAGAACTGAAAATTATGCACGGTCAGGCTCTCGGCCTGACCGTGCATTCAAACCTCAAGGCTAACCAAGCTTCACTTATAGCCGGCGCGCTCCAGCAGCTTGATCGCCTGGGCCTGGAGCGGGCCATACTTAGACAGCGCGGCCAGGTCGGCCTTGAATGGGCCGAAGCCCTTGATGATCTCCGTCGGCTGCGCCGATGGATTGACTGGGAACTCGTTATTGCCGCCGGCCAAGCCAGCCTCACCCGGATCCTGTCCGCGCGTGGCCAGCCACTCCAGCAGCTTGATGGCGTTCTCGCGGTTGAGCGCGTTGGCCGTCACGCCCGCGCCGGAGATGTTCACGTGCGCGCCCTGGGCGTTCTGATTGGCCCAGAACACCTTGACCGGGAAGTTCGAGTCCTTTTTCAGTGCGTTGCCCACGTAATAGTGGTTCGTAATGGCCACATCGCACTTTCCGGCAGCGATGTTCTCTAGGATGCGCGAGTCGCTGTCAATGAACGTCGGGCGGTTGGCCACCCAACCGCGCACCACCTGCTCGGCGCGCCTCTCGCCCAGGTTAGCGATTAGGCCGGCCACGAGCGAGATGGTGTAGATGTGCGTGGCGGGGCGCATGCACAGCCGGCCTCGCCACTTGCGGTCGGCCAGCGCCTCATAGGTCGAGAGTTCGCTGGGCTTAACCTTGTTGCTGTTATAGACGATGGTGCGCACGCGCTGGGTGAGCGCAAACCAGCGGTTCTGCGGGTCGCGCAATTCAGGCGGGATGACCGTCCTGAGCACCTGCGAGTCCACCGGCTGGAGCAACCCCTCCTCGGCGGCGAGCTGGAGCGTGCCGGCGTCAATCACGAAGAAGAGGTCGGCTGGCGTCGCCTTCCCTTCGGCACGCAGCCGTTCCAACAGCGCCTGAGAAGAAGCGTTGGACAGGCGCACGCGGATGCCGGTCTCGCGCTCGAACTCAGCGAACACCTTCTCCAGAGCACCATAGTGGCGCGCGGAGTACACGTTGACCACGTTGGCTTGGGCGCTGGCTGCGCGCGGGCCGGAAGCGCCCACGGCGGCCAAGGCCACTGCACACGACACGAACGAAGCGATGACTTGACGTCTATTCATCTGACAGATTCACCTCACATTCGATATACGGCGGTGAGTGATGCCCGCCTATGCCTCCCTTTATAAGATTGGCGCGGGGCACAGCGCAATACAAGCCGGCAATCACGGCATTTGCCGACGTTTATCGTGCGCCGTTAACCTGCTTAAATGCCGATACCTGTCGCTCCCTAAACTGCGCTTGCGAGCCATGGTCCGATTCGGAATGAAAGGCTGCGTCGTTGGGCACATGTGTCGGTCATTCGCAAGCGCATCGCTCACGTCCTCGTTGCGAAGCATCGCGCAGGTCGGTGATGCTTGGCGTGTTGAGCGCACCAGGGTCACCAATACCCTGCCTCACCCTGTCATTCTGAACGAGAGCGAAGAATCTAAACTCGCACTCGGGCGAACTGCTGCGGGATCACCAAGGCCGCGCAGCCTTTGTTTCGCGGCACAGCGACATGTGAATCCAATGGGGGCTGGTTGGGCGGGATTTTAGATGCTTCGCTGCCGCTCAGCATGACAGGCTAGCGCAGTGAGTGATTCGGGAATGGGCACATGCACATCCGGAAATTAATATCTTCTCTTGGACCACTCCCGCGAGCCAAGGACACGCACGGAGCCGGTTACACTTAGCCTGTCCATGGTGAAGCTGACGATCTTCTTCCGCCAGCCGGCGGATGTGGAGGCGTTCGAGCAACACTTCGCCAACCGCCACGTGCCGCTGATCGCGGCCATGCCCAACGTCATCCGCACCTCGGTTTCGCGAGCGCTCGGCGCGCCGCGCGGCCCAGCCCCGTACTACCTGATTCACGACATCTACTTCGCCGACATGGCTGCGCTGAACTACGCGCTGAACTCGGCGCAGGGTCGAGCCGCCGGCGCCGACCTGATGGCCTTCGCGCGCGACATCGTCTCGCTGATGTTCTCGGAGGTGTGGGGCGAGGAATCGCCACCGGCCAGCGCTACGCGCGATACACCAGCGCAGGGGGATGCCCCGCCACATCCACCGTCACCCGCGCCGGCGGGGCAGACAGGGTGAGCAAATAGTCAGCCAGCGCGTCGCGCACGTGGCGTTGGAGGATGCGCCGCAACGGCCGCGCCCCCATGCCTGGCTCGCGGTTTTGGGCCAGCAGCCAGGCGCGCGCCGCGGGTGTCACCTCCAGCGCGATCCCCTGCGACGCGGCCAATTTGACCTCGCGCGCGATCAACAGGTCGAGGATCTTCGCCATCGTCTCCGGCGCGAGCAGCTTGAAGATCACGATCTCATCTAACCGGTTCAGGAACTCGGGGCGGAAGAAGGCGCGCACCTCGGCCAGCGCCAGCTCGCGCGCCCGTTCGCCCAGCGTTGGGTCGCTCAGATAGGCCGCGCCCAAGTTGCTGGTGAGGATGATGACCGTCTCGGCAAAGTTGGCAACGCGCCCCTGGCCGTCCGTCAGCCGGCCTTCCTCCATCACCTGAAGCAGGACATCCAAGATGCGCGGGTGCGCCTTCTCCACCTCGTCGAAGAGCACAACGGCATACGGCGATTTAAGGATGCGCTCGGTGAGCTGGCCGCCGCTCTCATAGCCCACGTAGCCCGGCGGGGAGCCGATCAGGCGATTGATCGCGTCGTCCTTTTGATACTCGGTCATGTCCAGCGCGACCAGGGCATCCTCATCGCCGAACAAAAACTCGGCCAGCGCCTTGGCCAGCTCGGTCTTGCCCACCCCGCTCGGGCCGAGGAAGAGGAACGAGCCAATCGGCCGCTTGGGGTCTTTCAACCCGACGCGGGCGCGCTTGACGGCGCGGCTGACGGCGAGCACAGCTTCATCTTGGCCGATCACGCGCTGCTGGAGCGCCTGCGCCATCTGGGCGTATTTGGCGCGCTCGTCCGCGCTCAGCTTGTTCACAGGGATGCCGGTCATCAGGCTGACGGCATAGGTCACGTCCTCGCCGTCAACAACCGGCGCGCCGCCCGCCGCCGTCCGCGCCACGGCACAGGCGCGATGCAACACGTGCACAGCCGAGCCGGGCAGCGGGCGCTGGCCGACGTAGCGCGCGGCCAGCGCCGTCGCCGTGCGGATCGCCTCGTCGCTAATGGTCAAACCGTAATCGCGCTCAAACGCCGGCTTGTGCAACGCAAGCATGTCAACGCACTCTTCGACGGTCGCGGGCGGCACGTCCAGCCGCTGTGCGTGGGCGATCAGCGCAGTATGTGGGCGAATGCGCTCGTTGTACTCCGCATCGCTGACCGTCCCGATCACCGCGCATGCATCCTCGATGATCGCCTTGTGCAAATCCTTCATCGCGCTCGCATGCGCACTGCTCTCGGCGCGCCCGAAGAAGCGCTGGATGTTCGGGATGAGCAGCGCGCCACCCTCCGCCTGGCGCAGCGCGATCTGCATGGCCAAGCCGGGGTTGTCCAACCAGGCCGACTCGCTCACCTCGATCAGGCGCTGGATGCCGCGCGGGCCTTTGCCCTCGGCGATCAAGAAGGCCAGCGACTGGGCCAGGCTGCGCCGGCCACTGCCGGGCTGGCCAACCAGGAAGACGCTGCGCCCTTTGGCCAACGAGAGCACGCTCAGCAGCGTCTGAAGCAGCTTCTCACGGAAGAAGAGCGGCCCCAGCCGGCCATGTTTGGCCTCAGCCACCCAATCTATGGTCGTCGTGCGCTTGCTGACGATCCCTTCGTGCATTAGCGCGGCCAGCGCGGCGGGGGTGATCCCCCTGCGCTGGAGCATGCCGGCGGTGCTGATGCCGGGCTGCGCCAGCGCGCTGAGCAGATGTTCGGTGGCGATGTAGATCTCGCCGTTGGCCAGCGCGATGGCGCGCGCCTCGTCCAGCGCAATCAGCGTCTCGTCGCTGAGCGTGACGGGGGTGTTGTGATCGGTGATGTAATCGAACTTGGCCGAGCGGCCTTCGCGCGCGCGCATTTGGGCTTCGGCCTCGCGTTCTAGCTCAACCAGGCTGAAGCCGCGATCGCCGGCCAGGTGAGCGATCGCGCGATGCGCAGTGGACTCAGGCATCCGCAGCAGGGCCAGCAGCAACATCTCGGGCATGAGCAACGACTTACCGAACTGGCGCATGATGTCGCTGGCGCGGTTGAGCGCCGCCCGCGTCGTGCTGGCCAGCAGGTCTTTATTGAGCGTGCCCATCGGCCCGCATTGTCGCACCAGCGGGCCTACTTTTGGTGGGCGGCCTCGTAGGCGTTGATCGCGTCCATCATCCCCAGCAGGTAACCGATCTCATCCACGCCGTTGAGCAAGCAGGCCTTGCTGAAGGGGTCAATCGGGAAGTGGACCACTCGACCATCGGGGAGGGCCAGGGTTTGCGCGGCCAAGTCAATATGCACTTCGATCTCCGGCTGCGCCTGGAGGGCCTGGAAGAGGCCAGTGTGCGTCGCCTTATCCACGACCACCGGCAGCAGGCCATTCTTGAGCGCGTTGTTGCGGAAGATGTCGGCGAACGAGGTGCTGATCACCGCGCGGAAGCCATAGCCGACGAGCGCCCAGGGCGCGTGCTCGCGGGATGATCCGCACCCAAAGTTGTCGCCGACCAGCAGCACCTGCCGGCCTTTCATCTCCGGCCGGTTGAGCACAAACTCCGGATTCGGCGAGCCATCGGCGCCGTAGCGCCAGTCGTAGAACAGGCACTCCCCCAGCCCTTGCTTGTCGGTCACCTTCAGAAAGCGGGCCGGGATGATCTGATCGGTGTCAATGTTCTCGATGGGCAGCGGGACGATCTTGCTGGTCAGGGTTGTGAATCGGTTCATTGCTCATCAGGGAGTGGAACGCAGTCGGAGGCTATTCGGGCCAGGAAGTCTGGATCCGTGCGGTAGTAGTCCAGCACGTCCACCCGGAAGGGAAGATCGGAGTCCTCGAAATCCAGACACAGCTCAGCAAAGCGATAAGGGTCTATCGGGCCTTCAGCGCGCAGGAGCAGGTCCAGGTCGGCGTGCGGTTTAGGCCGGCGGCCGGCGCGCGAGCCGAAGACGAAGACCTGTGCGTGCGGGGCATGCCGACGCGGGATGTGCCACACCAGGCGCAACTGTTCAGGCGTGAGGTGAACGGTCATCTTCTCCCAACCGTTGCTCTAACTGAGCCAACAAGAAGCGCGCATCTTCCAGGAAGCGCTTGAGCGTCTTCCACGCTACCTCGAACGTGAACGCAAAGCGTTGAATCGTCGCGTCGCGCAGCAACATCCGCAGTGATTCATCGGCAGCTCGGTTTTGGGAGGCGAATAACGCTTCTTGCAGAGCGCCGGAGCGGCCCCAAATCAACCGTCATCCGTCCAGGAGGGTGCGCGCGTCGGTGATCACGCCGGTGACGGCGCTGGCCGCGGCGGTCAGCGGCGAGGCGAGGAAGGTGCGCCCGCCCTTGCCCTGCCGGCCCTCGAAGTTGCGGTTGCTCGTGCTGATGGCGTATTGGCCAGGTTCTAGCTGATCGCCGTTCATGGCGATGCACATGCTACATCCTGCTTCGCGCCACTCGGCGCCGGCGGCGATGAAGATCTCGTGCAAGCCCTCGCGCTCGGCCTGGCGCTTCACCTGGGTGCTGCCGGGCACCACGAGGACGCGCACGCCCTCCTTTACTTTGCGGCCCTTAAAGATGCGCGCGGCCTCGCGCAGGTCGCTCAGCCGGCTGTTGGTGCAACTGCCGATGAACACCACGTCTATCGGGTGGCCCAGCAAGGGCTGATTCGGGCGCAAGTCCATGTAGGCCAGGGCCTTTTGTAGCGCGGCCTTCTGGCTGGGATCGCCGACCTGGTCTGGATCGGGCACGCGGCCGGTGATCGGGATGCCCATGCCGGGGTTGGTGCCGTAGGTGATCATCGGTTCCAGGCTGCTGGCGTCGAGGCTGATCTCCGCGTCGTAGCATGCGCCTTCGTCGGTGGGCAGGCTGCGCCAATACGCCAGGGCGCGATCCCAGGCTTCGCCCTTTGGGGCGAACTCACGGCCAGCCAGCCATTCAAACGTGGTGTCGTCGGGTGCGATCAGGCCGGCTCGGCTGCCGCCCTCGATGCTCATGTTGCAGATCGTCATCCGTCCTTCCATCGAGAGCTGGCGGATCGCCTCACCGGTGTATTCAAACACGTAGCCCGTGCCGACGCCCACGCCGTATTTGGCGATCAGGCCGAGGATGATGTCCTTGGCGGTCACGCCGGGCCGCAGCCGCCCATCAATGCGCACGTTCATGGTCTTCGGCTTGCGCTGGAGCAGGCACTGCGTCGCCAGGACCATCTCCACCTCGCTGGTGCCGATGCCGAAGCCCAGCGCGCCGAACGCACCGTGGGTGGCTGTGTGGCTATCGCCGCACACAATGGTCATGCCGGGCTGGGTCAGCCCAAGCTCCGGGCCGATCACGTGCACGATGCCCTGCTTATCCGCGCCGCTCTTGATGCCGTAGAGCGGGATGCCGTGCTCGGCAGCGTTGCGCTCCATCGTCTCGATCTGCTTGCGCGCCAACTCATCCGTGATCGGCAAGCTGCGGTCGTGGGTGGGGATGCCGTGGTCGAGGGTGGCGAAGGTGCGGTCGGGCCGGCGCACCTTCAGCCCGCGCCGGCGCAGCCCCTCAAACGCCTGCGGTGAGGTCACCTCGTGCACAAGGTGCAGGTCTATGTAGAGAACGGTTGGCCCATCGGGCAATTCAGTCACCACGTGGGCGTCCCAGATCTTCTCGAACAGCGTCTTCGGTCGCTTGGTCATAGGCTCGGATTCTAAGGATCGCTACAAGATAGACGGTCACCCTGTCAGATAGCTGCTGCGCCGGCCTTCACATGCGCTCAATTGGCGTCGGCTTGCGGGCGCGGATGCGCGCCAGCCCGCGGTTCACCGCGGCCAGGTAAGCCTTGCCGCTGGCCACCAGCGTGTCGGTGTCCGCGCTGCGGCCGCTGAAGATGTGCTTGCGCCCCTCGGCGTCTTGCATCTCGACGCGGATGGTGACGTTGGCGATGGCGTCAATGCCCTCGGTCACCGCGTGCACGTGGAACTCCACCAGCTTGGCATCGGCGCCGGTGATGCGGTTGATGCAATTGCACACCGCGTTGACCGGCCCGTTGCCCAGCGCGGCGTCCTCGTGCGCGTCGCCGTTCTCGTCAATCAGCCGCACGCTGGCCACCGGCGTGTTGCGGGTGCCGGTGGTGACGTGTAGCTCATCGAGCTTGAAGATGTCGTTGCCCAAACTCTCGAACTGATCGGTAAGCAGCGCCTCGATATCGGCATCGCTGACCACTTTCTTCTTGTCGCACAGCAGCTTAAAGCGTTCAAAGGCCTTGTCCAGCTCTTCGCGGCTCAGCTCATAGCCCATCTGCCGCAAGCGGTCGGCGAAGGCGTGCCGGCCGCTGTGCTTGCCCAGCACGAGGTTGGTGCTGTTCCAGCCGACGGCCTCCGGGCGCATGATCTCATAGGTCAGCGGGTTCTTCAGCATGCCATCCTGGTGGATGCCGGCCTCGTGGGCAAAAGCGTTGGCGCCGACGATCGCCTTGTTCGGCTGCACCGGGATCGAGGTCAGGCTGCTGACCATCTTGCTGGTGCGCACGAGCTGCGTGGTGTCTATGTTCGTATACAGGTTGCCGAAGAACTGCGGGCGGGTCTTGAGCGCCATGACCACCTCCTCCAGCGCGGTGTTGCCCGCCCGTTCACCGATGCCGTTGATGGTGACCTCCGCCTGGCGCGCGCCGGCCATGATCCCGGCCAAGGTGTTGGCTGTGGCCAGCCCTAGGTCGTTGTGACAATGCACGCTGACGATCACCTTGCCTTCTTTGATCCCCGGCACGTTCTGGACGATGCCTTCGATCAGGCGACCATATTCCTGCGGCATGCAATAGCCCACCGTGTCGGGGATGTTGAGCGTCGTTGCACCGGCCTGTACAGCCACCGTGAGCACCTCCCAGAGGAACTCCGGATCGCTGCGGCCGGCATCTTCGGGCGAGAACTCCACGTCGTCGCACAGGCTCTTGGCGTAGGCGACGAACTCGCCAACTTGCTTGATGCAGTCGCTGCGCGAGATCTTGAGCTTGTATTGCAAGTGGATATCGCTGGTGGCCAAAAAGGTGTGGATGCGCGGGCGCCTGGCCCATTGCACGGCGCCCCAGGCGTGGTCAATGTCCTTCTTGGCGCAGCGGGCCAGGCTGGCGATCACTGGTGCATTCTCCAACTGGCCGACTTCTTGGGCGATGCGGGTGACGGCCTCGAAATCGCCGGGCGAGGCGATGGCGAAGCCGGCCTCGATGATGTCCACCCCCAACCGGGCGAGCTGGCGCGCGACCTCCAGCTTCTCGGCCAAGTTCAGCGTGGCGCCGGGCGATTGCTCGCCGTCGCGCAGGGTGGTGTCGAAGATCAGGACGCGATTGGGATCGAACATAGGTCGCTCTTCCTCCTGAGTAACTGGTGGCGAACTTTACGTTCCTGAGAGGCAATGCGCCCACCGTCAATCACCAGACGGTGGGTGATGAAGGGCAGGATATCCTCCGCATGGTGGGTGACCAACAGCACACTGGTCTGCGCCGCGATCCGTTGAAAGACGCCGGCCAGCTCGGCGCGTGCCTCAGCGTCGAGGCCATCAAAGACCTCATCCAGAATCAACAGGCGCGGCGCGTTGACCAGGGCGCGCGCGATCAGCACTTTGCGCACCTGGCCGTAGCTCAGCTCCAGGATGCTGCGCCGGGCGAGCGGAAGCAAGCCAAACAAGGTGAGCACCTCGCGCACGCGCTGCTTCTGGGCGCGGCTCAGCGGTTGAAGCCAGCCCACGCTGGCAAAGAAGCCGCTGGCCACGACCTGGGCGGTCGTCAGGTCAGCGCTGTAGCGGGCCTGGAACTCGCAAGAGACATAGCCAATGCGCTGCTTGGCCTCCCAGACGCTTGCTGCGCGCTGTCGGTCATCTGGTCGGTCAACAAAGCGCTCGATCCTCCCGCCGTGCACGGGCCATAGCTCGCCCAAAACCAGCCGCAGCAGGGTGCTCTTGCCGGCGCCGTTGTCGCCGAGGATGGCCCAATGCTCACCGGGGTTGACCCGCCAGGTCACGCCGCGCAAGATCAGCGCGTCGCCGTCGGCGGTGGCCACGTCGGCGTTGACGATGTTGACCAGCAACGGGGGCCGCGCCGCGGCCCGCCGAGCGATCGCCGCGTCGTCGAGCGCCTGCCAGGTGGCCGGCCTAGACCTGCGCCGCGCAGAAGCCACGAGGGCTTCGCGCCGGCCCAGCCAGACAATCCGCCCCTCCCTCAGCTCCATGACATGCGTGATCGCAGGGACGATCTCATCGCGGCGATGGGTCGTGATCAGAAGCTGCGTGCCCTGCGCGGCCAGGCGCTCGATTGCTTCGAGCAGCTCGTGGCGGCTGCGGGCGTCCAGCCCGACGCCGACCTCGTCCAGGATGAGCACATCGGGATCGCCGACCAGCGCGCGTGCGATCAACACTTTGCGCAGTTGGCCTTGCGACAGCTGGTGCAGCGGCGCATCGGCCAGGGACTGGATGCCGAGCGCGTCCATGGCCCGCGCAACGCGCACCAGCTCGGATCGGGTGGGCCGACGGGTGACCTGCTCGCCCCCCAGCAGGCCGGTGAACACCACGTCGCGCACTTGCATGGGCTGGGCATCCCAGCGCGCGTGAAGGCGGAGGTAGCGTTGCTGCTGTTCGGCGCCGACGAGCGCGATGCGCCGCGGAACGCCGATCGGGGAAGCGGTCGGTCGGCCGTCGAAGTAGTAGTAGCGGCTGCCGCCGTCCACGGGCGCGGGCCAGATCTCGCCGCGCAGCAAACGCAGAAAGGTGCTCTTGCCCGCGCCATTAGGGCCGAGCACCGCCCAGTGCTCACCCCTCCGCAGCACCCACGACAGGTCGTGGAGCACTTGCCGGCCGTTGAGCGCGACGTTGACGCGCTCCAGGCGGATCAGCACATCGCCGGCTGCGTGCGGGGCGAGCGTCATTAAGCGCCTCCTTCGCCGGGCTTCACCTCGCGCGGGTGGATCCACGGCATCATGCGGCGGAGCTTCAGGCCGACTTTCTCAATTGGGTGGTTGATGTCGCGCCGGCGGTACTCGTTGAAGCGCCGGCGGCCGGTCTGGTTCTCCTTGATCCACTCGCGCGCGAACTTGCCCGACTGGATGTCGGCCAGGATCTTCTTCATCTCCGCGCGCGTGCGGTCATTGATGATGCGCGGGCCGCTGATGTAATCGCCCCACTCGGCGGTGTCGCTGATGCTGTAGCGCATGAAGTTCAGCCCGCCGCGGTACATCAGGTCCACGATCAACTTCAGCTCGTGTAGGCACTCGAAGTAGGCCATCTCCGGCGCGTAGCCGGCCTCGGTGAGCGTCTCGAAGGCAGCCTTGATGAGGTGCGAGACGCCGCCGCAGAGCACCACCTGCTCGCCGAACAGGTCGGTCTCGGTCTCTTCTTTGAACGTGGTGCGGATGACGCCGGCGCGCGTGCCGCCGATCGCCTTGGCGTAGGCCAGCGCGTTCTTCAGCGCGCGCGTCCCGCCCTGATAGACAGCCACCAAACAAGGGGTGCCGCCGCCGTCCTGATAGGTGCTGCGCACGGTGTGGCCGGGCGCCTTAGGCGCCACCATGCTCACGTCCACGTACTTCGGCGGCACGATCTGGCCATAGTGGATGTTAAAGCCGTGGGCGAACATCAGCGTCTTGCCCTTGGTCAGGTGCGGCTTGATGTGTTCCTTGTAAATCTGCGCCGCCGGCACGTCGGGCACGAGCATCATGATGAAGTCGCCGGCGTCAGCGGCCTCGCTGACGGTCATCACGCGCAGGCCGGCATTTTGCGCCTTCTCGCGGCTCTTGCTGGTCTCCGGCAATCCAACCACCACATGCACGCCGCTGTCCTTTAGGTTCAGCGCGTGGGCATGGCCCTGGCTGCCGAAGCCGATCACGGCCACCGTCTTGTCGCGAAGGAGTTCGAGATCTGCGTCTTTGTCGTAGTAAACCTTTGCCATGACGTTGATGTTGGACGACAACTAGGAATGCGGATGTTAACCACGCACCATGGCGATGCGTCCGGTGCGGACCACCTCCAAGATGCCGTAATCATGAAGCACGCTGAGCAGCGAATCCACCTTCTGCTCCTCGCCGGTGATCTCGATGATCAGCGAGTCCTTCGCCACGTCCACGACGCGGCTCTGGAACATATCGGCGATCTGCTTGATCTCGCCACGACGCTGCGCGTCGCTCACGCGCACCTTGATCAAGGCCAGCTCGCGGGCGACGGTCGGCAGGTTGGTCACGTCCTGTACGTCAATGACGTTGACCAGTTTGTAGAGGTTACGCTCCACGAGCGCGGCGTTCGTCTTGCTGGCGTCAATCACGATCGTCATGCGCGAGACGGTGGGGTCCTCGGTCGTGCCGACGGCCAGGCTCTCGATGTTAAAGTTGCGGCGGCGCATCAGGCTGGCGACGCGGTTGAGCACGCCAGGCTTGTTCTCCACCAGCGCCACCAGCGTATGGCGGGTTGGGTTCTTCTGAGCTTCCACGCGATCAATCAACATAGAAACCTCCTCAGCTTTACGCAATACGTAATACGCAATACGCAATACGGAATACGTATTCCGTGTTGCGTATTCCGTATTGCGTGTTCCGTATTGCGTATTACTGCGCCTTCACCTTCATAAAGTCCATGCCGCCGCCCAGGGCAGCCGGCTGGATCGGCCGGCGGGTCATCTCGTTCAGTGATTTGCCGGGCTGGATCATCGGGAAGACGTTGGTCTCCTT
>Ga0308415_1000164_pt1 | contig 28421 bp, 27 predicted proteins | sample HotsprSampleOS55_FD_203465 | JGI IMG/M metagenome (GOLD analysis project Ga0308415, IMG submission 203465) | Hot spring phototrophic mat microbial communities from Octopus Spring, Yellowstone National Park, Wyoming, United States - 20090730_OS55 ... | reverse complement strand
GCCCGCCGCAAAATCCCCTCTTCATCCCCCCTCCCCAGAGTGAAGCGATGGGGAGGGGGGTGAAGGGGGGAGGGGCCCAAAGCCCTTCATAAGCACCGAGGGAAACCGCCCCTCAAATTTGTTACTATAGCAAGGCGAATCTCAATAGTCATTGGTCATTTGTTCATTGGTCATTCCCCATGACCCATCGCCTGTACTATACCGATTCCTACCTGACCTGTTTCACCGCCCGGGTGGTGGAGCGTCTGACCTGGGACGGCCATCCGGCGGTGATTCTGGACCGCACGGCCTTCTACCCGACCTCCGGCGGTCAGCCCTCCGACCGGGGCCATCTGAGCGGCGTCCCGGTCCTGGGCGCCGAGGTGCGGGAGCCGGACGGGGCCGTCGTGCACATCCTGGCGGCCCCCCTCCCCGACGACGAGGTGACCGGCGAGATAGACTGGCCCCGCCGCTTTGACCACATGCAGCAGCACACCGGTCAGCATCTGCTCTCCGCGGCCTGCGAGCAGTTGCTGGACGCGGATACCGTCTCCTTCCACCTGGGCGCGGAGGTCAGCACCATAGACCTGAACGTCCCACGCCTTTCGCGCCAGGCGCTGGAGGAGGTGGAGGATCGGGTCAACGGGGTCATCTGGGAGGACCGGCCCGTGCGGGCGTACTTCGTGCGTCCGGAGGACGTGGCGACGCTCCCCCTGCGCCGCCCCCCGCAGGTAGAAGGGCCCATCCGCCTGGTAGAGGTGGCGGGGGATGAGGAGGGCCGTCCCTTTGACCTGAACCCGTGCGGCGGGACGCACGTCGCCCGGACCGGCGAGATCGGCCTGCTGAAGGTGCTCCGCCTGGACTATCGGGGGCAAGAGACGCGTGTGGAGTTTGTCTGCGGCGGGCGGGCGCTGCGGGATTACCGGCTGAAAAATGGTGTGCTGCAGAACCTGGCCGCGATGCTGACGGTGGGGTATTGGGAGTTGCCGGAGGCGGTGGGCCGTCTGCAGGAGGAGGCGAAGGCGGCCCGGCGGGAGGCGCGGACGCTGCGGGAGCGGCTGGTGGAGGTGGAGGCGGCGCGGCTGGCGGAGACAGCCGTAGCCGTCGGTTCACTGCGGGTGGCCCGGGCGGTGGAGGAGAACTGGGACCCCGCCGACCTGCGGGCGCTGGCCCAGAAGGTCGCCGCCTATCCGGGCACGGTCGCGCTGGTCGCTTCGGTCGGAGGGGAGCGGGTCCACCTCTGCGTGGCCTGTGCGGAGGGAGTCCCCGCCGACGCGACGGCCCTCCTGCGGGCCATTGCCGAACCGTTGGGGGGCAAAGGCGGTGGGCAGGCCCGCTTTGCCCAGGGGAGTGCCCCCGCCGCCCCGCGCGGGCGGGTGGAGGAGATACTGAAGGAAATCCCCAAGACGTGATTGGGAGGTGAAGGGCAATGAGCACAATTACCTGGAATATGCGATACGTCACAGATGAAAAGGGCATTCGGGTCGGGGTGCTTCTGGATATTGCGGACTATGAACGGTTGCTGGAAGCCCTGGAGGAGTTGGAGGCCATTCGTGCTTATGACCGGGCCAAGGCATCGCAGGATGAGGCGATTCCTTTTGAGCAGGCGGTTGAGGAAATAGAGCGAGCGCGATGAAGGAGTACACTGTCCTGATCCTGCGCCGGGCTCAAAAGGAACTGGCACATTTGCCCGGTGTGGCTTATGAACATGTCCGGGATGCAATCCGGGCACTGGGGCAGAATCCCCGACCGCCGGGATGTCTCAAGTTAACCGGCCGCGATGGCTGGCGGATTCGTGTGGGAGACTATCGGGTCATCTATGAGATTAACGATGAGCAGAAAACTGTGACGATACTGCACATTGGACACAGGCGGGATGTGTATCGCGGGTAAGGGAACGGGATCATTGGTGATGGAAGAGATTGCCTCTGGTGTCTACGTATCCTCTGTTTATCCTGGTATGAATGTGGGCCTGGTAGTGACCGGGCGGTGGGTGGTCGCTATAGATGCGCCGCCGTTTCCCTCCGACCATCAGGCCTGGCGGAAGGCGGCGCGCGCCATCGGCCGCCCCATCCGCTACCTCATTCTGACCGACGACCATCCGGACCGGCTGCTGGGCGCGCTCTGGGTGGGAGTGCCGATAATTGCCGGGCGCGGGACCTGGCAGAAAATCCGGGAACGGGGAGAGAATCTGCCGCAGGCACTGGTGGAGGACTGGAACCGCCGCTATGCTCCCCAGGGGAGGGCGATTCTCTCCCCGGAGGGGGTACATGTTCCATCGCCGGAAATCGTCGTGGACGGGCGGGTGACGCTGGAGGACGAAATCCCGGTCACTGTAGAGGCGATCTCCGGCCCCTCGGCGGGCAGCGTGTGGATGTGGCTTCCCACCCGGGCGGTGCTCTTTACCGGCGACGTGGTTCTGCAGACCCAACCGCCGCTCTCCGAGGCGCCCTCTCCGACCCACTGGCTGGAGGCGCTGACCCGCCTGGAAGAGGGTGCTCCGCCTGTCCGGACGGTGGTGCCAGGCCGGGGGCCGCTGGGCGGGCCGGAGGTCGCCCGCCCCCTGGCCGGGTATCTCCGGCATGTCCGCCAGCGCCTGCAGGCATCTCTGGAAAAAGGCCGGCGCCCCGACCTGACCGCACTGGCGGAGGAGTTGTTGCCGTTGCTCCCTGCTCCGGATCGGGAGAGGGAGCGGTTGTTGCCTCAGATTCGGACCGGATTGGAGCGCTGGCTGGAGGAAATGGCGGAGGGAGGATGAGCGACGAGATGGCGCGCATTCGGGCAGTAAAGGCCGCGCACGAGGCGGAGTTGATGCGCAAAGCAAACGTCGTCGGGGTCGGCATCGGCCTCCGCCAGCGGGACGGGCAGTATACCGGCGAACTGGCCCTCATCGTCTCCGTGACCCACAAGGTGCCGCCGGAGGAACTGGACGCCGAGGACCAGGTCCCCCGCGAGATAGACGGGGTTCCGGTGGACGTGCAGGCCGTGGGGACGCTGAGGGCGTTGGTGGCCTCTGACTGAACGTGCCAGGCACTTCGGGAAGTGCCTGGCACGTTGGTCACCTGAGCGCCCGCAGCACCCGCTCCGGCGTGATGGGGAGTTCGTTGATGGGCACCCCGATGGCGTCGGCCACCGCGTTGGCCACCGCCGGCGCGACGGGCGTCAGCGCGGGCTCGCCGATGCCTTTGGCCCCGAACGGCCCCACGCCCGTCCCCGATTCCAGCAGGATGACCTGCGTCGTCGGGTAGTCCACCGAGGTGGGGATCAGGTACTCCGAAAGCGACGGGGTCTTGATCTCCCCGTTCTCCACGATGAGGTTCTCCATCAGGGCGTACCCCAGCCCCTGGTGGCTTCCCCCCTGTATCTGCCCGATGACGGCGGCGGGGTTGATGGCCCGCCCCACGTCGTGGCAGGCTACGCTCTTGAGGACCTCCACCTGTCCCGTCTCCGTGTCCACTGCCACCTCCACCGCGAAGGTCCCGAAGGTGAAGTCCGGGAAGACGTCCCCCTGACCGGTCTCCGGGTCTATGGGGTCGCGGAAGGGGGCCTTGAACATCGCCAGGTGGGAGAGGGGCAACCCCTCTGCCGCACAGATGCGCACCAGGTCCGCCAGCGGCATGGACCGGTCCGGGTCGTTCTTGACGAACACCCGCCCGTCCGCCAGGTCCAGGTCGTCTGGGTCCTCCTCAAAGTACCTGGACGCCCGCTCCAGCAGGGTCTTGCGGATGGCCGTGGCGGCCTGCAGGACGGCATTGCCGGACATGTAGAGTTGGCGGGTGGCGGTGGTGGTGCCGGCCAGCGGGGTGAGTGCCGTGTCCGGGGTATAGGCGACGACGTTCTCCAGCGGCACGCCCAGGACCTCGCTGGCAATCTGGCAGAGGCTGGAGAGTTGTCCGCCGCCGGGGTCCGGCGCGCCGCAGCGGATGACCACCGTCCCGTCCAGTTCCAGGCCCACCCAGGCCTGGGACGTGTCGTGGAGCCACATCAGGCGGCCGTAACTCTGGAAGTAGGACGCGAAGCCCCGGCCAACCCGGATCGGTCCCCGGTCGGGTGTCCGTTCGCCCAGCGCCTCCAGCGCCCGCCGCGCCGACTCCTCCAGCAGGACCGCACTGTGGACCACCTGCCCGGTGGCTGTGGTGTCGCCCGTCCGCAGATAGTTGATCCGCCGCACCTCCAGCGGGTCCAGCCCCAGCGCACGGGCAATCTCGTCCATTTGTCGCTCGTAGGCGAAGCACGGCTGGGGCCCTCCGAAGCCCCGGAAGGCGCTGGTGAACGGGTTGTTCGTCGCCACCGCGACGGTATCCACCCACACGTTGTCTATCCGGTACGGGCCGGTCGCCATGACCGTGGAGTAGAGGGAGACGTAGGGGCTCAGGTACGGGTACGCGCCCGAATCGGCGATCAGTTCCGCCTGCAGCGCCGTGATGCGCCCGTTCCGTTTGACCCCGGTCCGGTAGCGCATGATGTACGGGTGGCGCTTGGAGTGGGCCAGGATGGACTCCTCACGGGTGTAGGCCAGGCGGACGGGACGGCGGGTGTGCAGGGCCAGCAGGGCCAGGAAGACCTCCACGGTGATGTCCTCCTTGCCGCCGAAGCCGCCACCGGCGAACGCGCCCTGGATGCGCACCCGGTTCTGGGGCACACCTATCGTCCGGGCGACGGTACGGAAGTGCTCCATGACCTGGGTGGAGACCCGGATGTTGATGACGCCGCGCTCATCCACCCAGGCGACGCCCGACTCGGGCTCCATGTAGGCGTGCTCCACGAAGGGGACCCGGTAGGTGTTTTCAATGATGAGGTCGGCGGCGGCGAAGCCGGCCTCAATGTCGCCCTTGCGGATTCGCCACCGGGCAACGATGTTATCGGGCTCAAAGACGACCGGCGCGCCCGGTTTCATCGCCTCCAGCGGGTCAAAGACGCCGGGCAGGGGCTCGTACTCCACATCTATCAGGTCCAGGGCCCTCTCGGCGATCTCTTCGGTCTCGGCGGCGACCAGGGCCACCGCCTCGCCCTTGTAGCGGACCCGGTCCCAGGCCAGGACGGGGGTCTCGGAGCCCCGGCGTTCCCGTTGCCCGGTCTGGCCGGGGATGTCGGCGACCATTTTGGCGTAGCCGATGTCGGCGGCGGTCAGCACGCAGACGACGCCGGGGAGGGCGCGGGCCCGGCTGGGGTCTATGCGGACGATGCGGGCCGAGGGGTACGGGCTGCGCAGGACCTTGCCGTGGAGCATACCCGGCATCTTGAAGTCGTCGGCGAAGACAGTGGCCCCGACGGCCTTGCTCAGGGCATCAAAGCGACGGATGGGTTTGCCCACCACTTTGAAATTGGCCATGGTTCCTCCCCAGGGGAATCGGAGAATCAAAGAATCAGAGAATCAGAGAATCAGGGAATCGGAGAATCAGAGATCAGAAGTTAGCGGCGGGAGACGCGGGCCTGGGGTAGGCGACGGGATTGCTGCTGGCGCTGTTCGGTGACGATGAGGGCGATGATTTCGTCCACCAGGGCCAGACGATGTTCCAGAACCTCTCGGGGGAGCAGTCGGCGGGCCCGCCAGTACCACCCTTTCGTCTCCCGGGCAGAGGCCAGCGCCACGTTGAAGAACCAGTCCCGCTCCTTGCCGTACCCACGTCCGTGTCCCTCTTCCAGATTGGCACAGACCGAACCGGCACTTCGGATCAACTGGTCGGCAATGGCCCTCCCTCTGAAGTCTCGCCTCAATTTCTCGCAATCTTCCCAGGCCAAGTCGTAGAGAAACAAGGCCTTGCGGTATCCAAAGAACTGCCAGATCGTTTCCTGCCTGATACGGACGTGGACGCTGGCCTCCCATTCCTCATAGGTCATTTCTGCCTCCTGCAGGAGAATCAGAAGAATCAGAAGAATCAGGAGAATCAGGAGAATCAGAAGAATCAGGAGAATCAGAAGAATCAGAAGAATCAGAAGAATCAGCGATTCTATTGATTCTTTGATTCTATGATTCTTCTGATTCCCTCCACGATGAGGGCGTAGCCGGTACACCGGCACAGGTTGCCCGAGATGGCCTCCCGAATTTCCTCCTCGGTGGGGTTGGGGTTTCGGTCCAGCAGCGCCTTCGCTGAGACCACAATCCCCGGAATGCAGAAGCCACACTGGACCCCACCGCTATCCGCCAGCGCTTCCTGGATGGGATGGGGGTGGTCCACAGTGCCCAGTCCGGCGGCGGTGGTGATTTCGACCCCGTCGGCCTGCCAGGCCAGCACCAGGCAACTATTGACAGCCCGGCCGTTCAGCAGGACGGCGCAGGCGCCGCAATCTCCCTTCTCGCAGCCATTCTTGACGTCCGTATACCCCAGGTCCCGCAGGGCGTGGAGCAACGTGACGTTTGGCTTCAGCGCGACCTGATGGGTCCGGCCGTTGATGGTCAGGGTGATCAGTTTGGGTTGCATGTTGCCTCCTCGGAGTAGGGGGTGTGGATTAGGGAGTATGGAGTATGGAGTAGGGAGTAGGGAGTAGGGAGTAGGGATTAGGGGGGCAGCGCGACGGCGCTCAGTGCTGGCAATCAGGCCGTTCAGAATCTTGCCGACGGTCTCGGCCTGTGCCAGCAGTTCCTTTTGGGCGTGGGCCTCTTGCCATGCATCCAGTTGCTGGAAACCGTCAATCTTCCCCATACTCCCTACTCCATAATCCCTACTCCAATCCCTTCCAGCGCCCTCCGCACCAGCACCTCCGTGACGTGGCGGCGGTAGGCCGAGGAGCCGCGGATGTCGTCAATGGTGCGAGTGGCCTCCGCAGCCAGACGGGCGGCCTGAGCGATGGTCTCGGGGGTGAGAGGGTGTCCCTCCAGCGCGCGCTCCGCCTCGTAGGCCCGAATGGGGGTCGGGGCGACGGCGCCCAGGGCGATACGCACCGTCTGGCAGGAACCGTTGTCCCCCAGGTCCACCCGCACCGCGCTGTTCACCACTGCGATGGCGTCGGCCTTCCGCAGCGCGACCTTGAAGAAGCGGGCGCGGGAGTGGGCGGGCGGCAGGGGGATGCGGATGGCGGTGATCAACTCGTGGGGCTGGCGGACGGTCCGCCGCACGCCCAGGAAGAAGTCCTTCAGGGGGACGCGGCGGGTGCCCTCCCGGCTGGCCAGTTCCACCTCCGCGTCCAGCACCAGGAGCGGCGGGGCCATATCGGCCGCGGGGGACGCGTTGGCCAGGTTCCCGGCGACGGTGGCCCGGTTGCGGACCAGGGGGCTGCCCAGGGTCCGGGCCGCCTCCCGGAGCACCGGGGCATACCGGGCGACCAGCGGGTCCTCCAGAACCTCGGCGACCGTCACCCCGCCGCCGATGACCAGCATCCCGTCCTCCTGGCGGATGCCGCTCAGTTCGGGCAACCCCGCGACATTGACCAGACACGCAGGCCGGTAGCGCCCGCCCCGCAGGTCGGGGATGACGTTGGTCCCGCCCGCCATGGGCATCCCGTCCGGCGCCCGCTCGGCCAGCATCTCCAGCGCCTCCGCCAGCGTCCGGGGCATCAGAAGTTCAAATTCGGGCAACATCAAGCCTCCTTTGAGGATTGGGACGCAGATTTTTCAACTATTCAGCGCTGACGGAAGTCACCCTTCCCGGGCCGCAGGCCTTTGGTCGGCCTTCGCCGACCAGCGCTTTCATCATGCGCACTAAGGGTTGTCGGCGGAGGCCGACAATCGGCACGAAGTGCCCAGGGGAGGACGATTTCAATCGGCTGAATAGTTACCATTTTTCCTCACACCAAGACACAAAGACACAGAGATTTTTTACACCTCTGTGTCTTTGTGTCTTTGTGTGAGGCCCATAACCGCCCGCACAATCGCCGCGTAGCCCGTGCAGCGGCACAGGTTCCCCTTCAGGTAGTCCCGCACGTCCTCCTCGGTGGGGTGGGGGACCTCCTCCAGCAGACTCTTCGCCGTCAGCAGCATGCCGGGGGTGCAGTAGCCGCACTGGAAGGCGGCATGCTGGATGAAGGACTCCTGCAGGGGGTGGAGTTCTCCGTCCTGCCCCGCCAGTCCCTCCACCGTCAGGACCTCGCTCCCGTCGGCCGCGACGGCCAGGACCAGACAGGCGAGGGCCAGGCGGCCGTTCACGTGGACGGTGCACGCGCTGCATTCGCCGATGCCGCAGCCGTACTTGGTGCCGGTCAGGTGGAGTTTCTCCCGCAGGACGTTGAGGAGCAGTTCGTTGGGGGCCACCCACACCCGCCGCCGCTCCCCGTTCACCGTCAGGTGGACCTCCACCTCCTGGTCGGCGCGGATGTGGCGGGGCGCGCGGGGCGGGAGAGCGGCCGACGGCGATGAAGCGGGCGCGGCCGGAGACGGCCCAGCGGGCTGCCCGGCCCGCTCCCAGGCCCGATGCAGACCGTCGTAGGCCAGGACGCGGGTGACTTCCCGCCGGTACCAGGCCGCGGAGCGGACGTCGTCTATCGGGCTGACCTCCTCCGAGGCGACCCGTGCGGCCTCCAGGACGACCTCCTCGCAGAAGGCCTGGCCGATGAGGACGGCCTCCGCCTTCCGGGCCCGCAGCGGGGTCGGCGCGACGGCCCCGAAGACCAGCCGCGCGTCGGCGATGCGGTCGCCCTCCCGGACCAGCACGACGGCGGCATTGACCTTCGCCAGGTCGGCCGTGACGCGGGTGATTTTCAGGAACGCCCCGCCCGTCCCCGGCCGTGGCGGCGGCAACTCCACCGCCACCAGCAGTTCCCCCGGCCCCAGAACGGACCGCCCCGGCCCCAGGAAGAACTCCTCCACCGGCAGACGGCGCTCCCCCTTCGGCCCGCGGAGGACGGCCTCCGCGTCGTACGCGATGAGGGCGGGGGCCGTATCGGACGCGGGGGACGCGTTGCCCAGGTTCCCGCCGAGGGTGCCCATGACCTGGACCTGCGTCGTGCTGAAGGACGCGCAGGCCTCCGCCAGGACCGGGTAGCGGGCCCGCACCCACGGGTCGTTGCGCAGCGTCCGGATGGACGTGCGCGCGCCGATGCGGGTGTGGCCGTTCCGGGCCTCTATCCCGTCCAGTCCGGAGACGCGGCCGATGGAGACGACGTACCGGGGGGCCAGCCGCTCCATTTTCATCTGGACGATGAGGTCCGTCCCGCCCGCCAGCACCCGCGCCTCCGGCCCGTACCGGTCCAGCAACCCGACCGCCTCCTCCACCGAGGTCGGCTCCAGATAATCAAACTCGTGCACCAGAATGTGGGAATTCGTGATATGCATCGTTTCCCTCATACGCATTCATTGCTCACCACAAAGACACGAAGACACGAAGAAAAAATTATTTGTAATTACCTACCACAAAGTTTAGCAGTTAGTGGTCAGGGGTTAGGGGTTAGAAGAATGGGCTAACCCCTGACGACTGACCCCTGACGGCTAAAATTATTCGTGCCCTTTGTGCGGCCTTCGTGTCCTTCGTGGTTTTAAAGAAACGGTTCGTGGGTGGTAGTTACAATTATTTTAACTTTGTGTCTTGGTGTCTTCGTGGTTTTCCTGTCCTCTCAGCGCCGCCAGCACTTTCTCCGGCGTGATGGGCAACTCGTAGAAGCGGACGCCGATGGCGTTGTAGACGGCGTTGGCGTAGGCCGCCGCGACGGGGTTGGACGCTGCCTCGCCGATGCCCTTCGCCCCCAGCGGTCCCGTCGGCTCGTAGGTGTGGGCGAAGTACGTGACGAGGTTCTCCACCGTCGGGCTCTCGCAGACGCCGGGGATTTTGGCGTCCACCATGTACCCGCGCGAGAGCGTCCGCCCCTGCTCGTCCCAGAGGTTGTCCTCGTAGAGGGCAAACCCCGCGCCGATGTGCAGGCCCCCCTCCAACTGCCCCGCCGCCAGGTCCGGGTTGATCACCGTCCCGCAGTCGCTGCCCAGAGCCGCCCGCACCGTCCGGATGACGCCGGTCCACGTATCCACCTCCACCTCCACGAAGGCAGTCATATAGGCCGGCGGGCAACTGGTGGGCCGGTAACTCTCCACCGCCGCAATGGTCTTCCAACTCTCCGTCCAGCAGCGGGTGGCGACCTCGGCAATCGTCATCCGGCGCTCCGGGATGGACGGGGCGTAGATGACCCCCTGGCCCAGGTCCTCATCCAGTCGAACAGTCAGCGCTTCGGGCATGACGTTCAGGTAACGGGCCGCCGTCTCCAGGAGTTCCTGGCGGACTTTCTGCGCGGCCCGGACCGCCGCGCCGCCGCCCGCGTAGACGCCGCGCGTGGCGTGGGTGACCACGTCGTAGACCGTCGTCGTGGTGCCGGCGGCGGCGATGTTCACCTTCTCCAGCGGCACGCAGAGCACCTCCGCCACCAGTTTGGCGATGGCCTCCAGCGTCCCCCCGCCGTGGTCCATGACCGCCGTGATGACGTCCACCGATCCGTCCTGGTTGACTTTGACCATCGCGCCGGAGTAGTCAATGACGTCGCCGGGCTGAGGGGCGCCCGCGCTGGACGTGTGGAACCCCCGCGCCATGCCGATGCCCCGGCGGTAGCGGCCCGTCTTCGCCTCCGGCGGCTGACGGCGGTCCCAGCCGATGAGTCGCTTCCCCTCGTCCAACAGTTCCGGCACCCCGTCACTCTGGACGATGGAGCGGACCAGCGGCCCCTGTCCCCAGAAGGTGTCGCCCAGGCCGACGTAGTTCTTCCGCCGCAACTCCACCGGGTCCAGCCCCAGCCGGTTCGCCAGTTCGTCCATGAGCGACTCCACCACGAAGGTGATCTGGGGGTTGCCGAAGCCCCGCTTGGCGCAGGACGGGGTCTTGTTCGTGTAGACTGCGATCCCCTTGTAGCGGACGTTGGGGAGCCGGTAGAGGGAGACCAGCCAACCGACGCAGACGCCCAGGAAGGAGTAGGGCTGGATGTTGTGCGCGCCGATGTCGGTGACCAGTTCCATTTCGGCCCCCAGGAGCGTCCCGTCGGCCCGCGCGGCCAGTTTCAGGTGGACCTGGACGGGGTAGTCCACGTGCTCGTAGAAATCCTCCTCGCGGGTCAGGCTCAACTTCACGGGACGGCCGGCCTTGAGGGCCAGTGCGGCGCAGATGGGGATGGGGGTGTTCATCTGGATGCTGGAGCCGAAGGTCCCGCCCACGGGGATGCGGATGACGTTGATCTTGCTCAGGGGGATGCCGAAAATCTGCCCCAGCAGGATGCGGACGTTGTGGATGGACTGGGTGGTGGCCCAGACGGTCAGGCCACCGTCCGGCTCCGGGCGACAGACGGCGGTCTTGGGCTCCAGTTGCATATGGTAGATTTTGTGGGTACGGAAGGTCCCTTCCACGACGACGTCGGCCTCGGCGAAGGCCCGGTCCACGTCTCCCTCTTCTATCTGGCGCATGCAGGCGATGTTGTTCTCAATCGGGATTTCCTTATCGCCCCAGAGGACGGTCTCGTGGATGGGGACGGCGCCGGGCCGCATGGCCTCTATGGGGTCGGTGAGGACGGGGAGGGGCTCGTACTCCACCTGCACGGCGCGGGCGGCCTTTTCCGCCAGGGCTTCCGTCTCCGCAGCGACGGCCGCAACGGGCTCCCACAGGCGGCGGACCTTATCGGCCAGGACGGTGGTATCCCGGTGCAGGACGGCGGGGACGGTGACGATGCGCTGGTTGAAGCGGACGTGGGGGACGTCGTCCCAGGTGATGACGACGGCGCCCAGGGCCTGGGCCGGGCGGGGGTCTATGCTCCGGATGCGGGCGTGGGCGTAGGGGCTGGCGACGATGCGCCCGTAGAGCATCCGGGGAAGGATGATGTCCACCGAATAGAGTTCCCGTCCGGTGACCCGCGCGATGGCGTCTTTGCGCGGGGTGATTTTGCCGACGATGCGGAATTGATCCTTCATGGTTCCCGGCTCCGATCGGATATGGCCCGCAGGGAAATTGCGGGCAGTTGTCTTGCGCTTCTCTCTGACCAGCCGATGGCGACTTCCCAATTACCTGGCTACCTGATACTTTTGATCCAGCAGTACACGGATTCACACGGATGTTACGGATTTTCACGGATTTTCATCCCTTCGGGCAGAGCCCTCTGAGCGAAGCCGTGCGAATCCGTGAAACCCGTGTGTATCCGTGTCCTGATTTCAGTTGCAAGCAGTTGCCCCACGTTCACACCCACACCCCCTCCCCGATTCGCCCCAACACCAGCGCCAGCAGGGCCATGCGGACGTAGACGCCGTGGCGGGCCTGGCGGAAGTAGGCGGCGTTGGGGAGCCCGTCCACGTCCGGCGCGATCTCGTCCACCCGGGGGAGGGGGTGCATCACCGTCACCCGGGGGTTAACCCGCTCTATCATCTCCCGGGTGAGGATGTAACTCCCCTTCAGCCGCTCGTACTCGGCGGGGTCGGCGAAGCGCTCCTTCTGGATACGGGTCATGTAGAGGACGTCGGCCTCGGCCAGTGCGGCCTCCAGGTCCGTCGTCTCCTCCACCCGCACCCCCTCCGCCCGCAGCGCGGCGACGATGTCCGCGGGCATCCGCAGCGGTTCGGGGCTGACCAGGATGAGGCGACAGTGGTAGTGACGGTAAATCCAGACCCCGGAGTGGACCGTGCGGCCGAACTTCAGGTCGCCACAGAGGGCGATAGTCAGGCCGTCCACCTGGCCCCTCTCCGCGCGGATGGTGTAGAGGTCCAGCAGGGCCTGGGTGGGGTGCTGTCCGGCCCCGTCGCCGCCGTTGATGACGGGATGCTCCGCCACCTCCGCCGCCACCTTCGCAGAGCCGACCTGGGGATGGCGGATGACGATGACGTCGGCGTACTGGTCCACCGTCCGGACGGTATCGGCCAGGGTTTCCCCCTTGGCCACCGAGGTGGATTCGGCCGAGGAGAAGCCGACGACGCTCCCGCCCAGGCGGTGCATGGCCGTCTCAAAGGAGAGGCGGGTCCGGGTGCTGGGCTCAAAGAAGAGGGTCGCCAGGACGTAGCCGCGCAGGAGGTCCAGGGAGGGGGTCCGCTGGAGGCGGGCCTGGAACTCGGCGGCCACATCCAGAATCCGGTCCAGTTCCTCACGGGTGAACTGAGCGCCGTCCAGGATGTCGGCACCTTTCATATTGGTCATCGTTGTGCTCCTATACCAGTGTTGCCAGTCGGCGGACGCCTTCCTGAATTTCCTCCGGCGTCAGCGCGCAGAAGGGGAGGCGGATGAAGCCATCGCCGCCGCCGTTGGCGAAGAAGCCCCGACCGTCGGTCAGCCGGAGCCCGGCCTCCTGGGCCCGCCGGAGCAGGTCCTCTGCCCGCACCGGGCCGTTGAGGTGCAGTCCCACGAAAAAGCCGCCGTCGGGCCGATGCCAGCGGCCTCTTCCGCTCAGATGCCGGTCCAGCGCATCCAGCAGGGCCTCCAGCCGGGGGCGGTACAGCGACTTCAGATACTCCAGATGGGACTCCAGCCAGCCCCGGCGGATGAACTCGTACACGATGGCCTGATTCAGGTAACTGGCGTTGATGTAAGTGTCCTCCGCCATCTTCACCAGCGGTTCGGTCAGGTCAGGGGGCACGATGGCGTAACCGACCCGCAGCCCCGGGCTGATGAGTTTGCTGTAGGAGGACATCTGCACGACGCGCTCCGGGGCGAAATCCCGCAGGGTGGGGAGGTCCGTGCCCCAGTAGCGGAGGCGGCGGTAGGGGAGGTCTTCCACCACCCAGAACCCGTACTGCCGGGCCAGTTCGGCGACCCGCTGCCGTTTCCGGGCCGCCATCACGGACCCGCTGGGGTTCTGGAAGTCGGGGACCAGGTAGAAGAGGACGGGGCGCTCGCCGCCCCGCAGTCGTTCCTCCAGGGCCTCCACGTCCGGCCCATCATCATGGAGGGGGATGCCCACGACCCGCGCCCCAGCCCGCCGCAGGACGGTGATGGCCCGGTCGTAGGAGGGCTCTTCCGTATAGGCGACGTCGCCGGGGCGGACCAGCATGCGGGCCAGCAGGTCCAGCAACTGGAGGGAGCCTTGCCCCAGGATGACCTGGTCTTCGTGGGCGCCGGTTTCTCCGGCGATGAGCGCGCGCAGGGGACGGAAGCCCCGGGCCGGAGCGTACTGGAGGACTTCGTCTCCGTACTCCATCAGCGCGGCGGTGGCGCATTCGGCCAGTTTCTCTTTCGGGAACGATTCGGCGGGGGGAACCCCTCGGGTGAAGGAGATGATGGATTGGCTCATTGAGTCTCTCCTCAAAGGGAACGAGTTCCGGGTCTCATTATACACGCATTTAGTCCTCCTGCCAATGCAGGGTAGAGGGCCCGATACACCCCAACCGTCAGGTAGCCAGACCCCCACAGTGTTATGGCCGACTCTCTATTTTGGGATGTGCGTGGAAGGGTGTCGGCGAAGGCCGACACCTGGTACGCAGTGCCCAGGGAGGACGATTTCCATCGGCTGACTAGTTCCACACCGGGTATCCGACTTGACGCTGACCTGTTTTGTGGTATAACAAAACTGGCCCGAGCGATCCAGACCCGCCGGGCCGAAGGGAGAATGGAGAATGATGGCAAGAGTTCGCTCGCTGCAGTTGGGGGGAATGGTCCTGGGGGTTGCTGTGATCCTCCTGCTGCTGACTCTCCAGACCAACCGTCCCGCTGATTCTATGGCGGCTCAGCCTGTCCGTCTGGATCCGTTTCGCTTCCAGCCTGCTGTCCTTGCTGGCCCCATCACCTGCACCCTCGCGGTGACCACCACGGATGTTCTGCCCGGCATCAACAGTTTCAGCACCGCAGCCATTCTGGCGGATTACAACGGACTGGCCCTGGTGCAGGGGAACAGGGGCGACGCGGTCAATCCGGAAGAGGATTACTTCCGGCTGGATAACGCGGTGATGGGCTGGACCTATGAGGTCTATGCCATCCCGGACGGATTGGGGAACTACAACCTGGGGATCATCGTCTACGACGCGTCCTACACTCCCATCCTGACCGACTCCAACCCGCTGGATGGGCCTTCGGCCGTAGTCCGGCTGGTGGCGACGGGTCTTGGCCCGTACTACTTCAAAGTATTTCAGATTACGCCAGTATGTACCGGAGGCACCTACCGCCTGGATGCCAACGCTCTTTCTCCCACTCCCACGCCTACGACACCAACGGCTCCACCGCCTACCGGAATTCCCGGCGCAGACCGTTTTGAGCCCAACTACGACTTTGACCGCGCCGCGACCATTGGCACAAACATTACCTACGATAATCTGAACTTCGTCCCCTGGGGCGGGGCGACGGAGGACAACGATTTCTATAAAATCTGGGTGAAACCCCGCCTCCTCTATACGTGCGAGACGCTGAACCTGGCTCCCGGTCTGGATACCAACATCATTATCTACGACCACAACCGCAACCCCCTGGGCGGCAACGATGACGTGACACCGGGGGACTACCGGAGCCGCATTTCCTATCTCTCCACTTACGAGGGGTGGCTCTATGTCCTGGTGGGACACGGCGGCCGGTTCCCTTATTCCGAGGTGCAGAACAGCACCTACAGCCTGCGCTGCAGCATGGAGGTCCCCGGCCTGCCCACTCCGGCGCCCACGGCCACGCCCCGCCCGCCCACGGCCACCCCGGCGCCCAAGGACTGGACACCCGTCCCTGATCCCTTCTCTTCTCCGCCCCCCACGGCCACTCCCTTTGCCGGAGCGGGACTCTCCGTACGGCTGATCTCCACCCCCGCGCCGCCGTCCCCGGAGGCGACACCGGCCCCCCGCTTCGTCCCGCTGGACATCCTGGTCTACTACGATGCCAACAACGACCGTAGTCCCGGGGCCGGGGAGGGAGTGGCGGGGCTGCGCATCCTGGCCTACGACACCCTCACCGGAGAGCAGGTCGCCGAAGGGGTGACCGACGACGTGGGGCGCCTCCGGTTCACCGCCGCCGTCCGGGGGGCCGTCCGTGTCGTCGTCCCCTACCTGGGCATTGGCCGCGTGGTAGAGAGGGAGGGGGCCAGCGTCTACATCCGCATTGCGGCGCCGACAGGGAACCCGTAATGGACCAGCCAGTATCTGCTCCTGATCAGCCGTCCTCTCCTGGACCCCAGGGAGGGTCTGCTCCTCCCTCTTCTCCGGCACGAGGCCCCCTTTCCCGCCTTCCGGCCCCAGTCATCTGGCTGGGAGGGGTCGGTATGGCGCTTCTGCTGATTACGCTGGTTGCCCTGCTGGCCCTGCGCCCCGTCCTCTTCCCCCGGCGTCCGGCGGGGATTCCCCTTTCCGTCACGCGGGTGGTTCCGGGCGCCAGCCCTCTGCCCGTCCCCGCGCCGCCCGTGGCCGAAATCGGCAACGCCGAGGTCCCGCTGGCGGTCCCCACCTCGCTGGAAGTCGGCAGTCGTTCGCTGGCAGTCCAGGCGGCCAGGGTGGAGGGCCCGGCCTGGATTCCTCTGGCATCTGCCCCTGGCGCCGCCCTCTGGGCCCACGGCACCGTCATCCACTATGTCCTGGGCCTGGGGCCGACGGAGGGGAACCGGGCCCTGGTCGGCGGACTGAGGGAGGGGGATGGGATTACCCTTCACCTCTCCAGCGGAGCCCGATTGACCTTCCAGGTCATCCGGCAGAAGACGGTTTCCCCGGACGACGCGTCTCTTTTTTCCCAGACCCGCCCCGGCCTGACGTTGGTGGTGCTGGAAGAAGAGGGAGAACGTCCAGCAGTGGTGGCCGATTTTCGGGAACTGGTGGAGCCCACGCCCCAGGCCGCCGGTCCCACGGCCGGCCCCGGTCAGCCCGTGCAGGTGGGAACCGCGCGGGTGACAGTCATAGAGGGTCACGCGGAGCGGGCTCCGGCGGACCTGCCCGTGGGCACGGTGGCGTATTTCGTGGAAGTGTCCGTGGAGAACGCGGGGACGGTCTCTCTGCTCCCGCGCGAATTTGCCGCTGAACTGGTGGACGGGGACGGCACCCGGTATCTTTCCTCCCCGTCGCTGGCCGGGAAGGGGAAGTACGGTCCGCTGCCGACGGAGATTCCCGCTGGGGGGAGGGCCGAGGGGACGTTCGCCTACGTGATACCGGAGGTAGTGGCGGGTCCTGCGCTGACCTGGGTTTTCGGCCCCCAGGCGGCGTCCGAACTGCGGGCCCGTTTCTCCCTCCCCTACACTCCCCCGCCGCGGGCCGTGGCGGAAGCGGAGGTGACGGTTACCCAGGCGTTCCTGGGGGAGAGGGGTGAGGTTCTGCATGTCGTCGCCCGGGTGCGCAACCGCGGGGCCGCAGCGCTGGTGGTGACGGAGCGGGACATCTTCCTGAGTTCGCGCGCTGGCCCGGCAGAACTGCAGATGGCGGCGCCGCCGCTGCCATGGGAGATTGCGCCGGGTCAGGAGCGGGAGGTGGAACTGCAGTTTGCCCGGCCCCGGGCCCCGTCCTGCGTGGTGACGATTCTGGGCTACACCTTTGAGATTTCCGGCCTGCCGGAATGATGGGGAGTGGGGATGCGGGCGGCAGCGCATCTGAAGGGTATGCCGTCGCCCGGCCCGCATTCATGCTGAGTCACCCTGCACGGGAGCGGGTCTCTCGCAGGATCAGGCCGACCAACAGCGCGCCCACCAGCAGCACCGAGGCGTTCAGATAAAAAGGCGACGCAGGCCCCCACCGGTCATATAGCCACCCACCGGCTATCGGCCCCAACGCCGCCCCCAGAAAGTACGAGAAAGTGTAGAGGCCGTAACTGGTCCCCCGCGTGTCCTCCCCGGCGATGTCCGCCACAAATGCCCGTTCCGCTGGCAGGGACGCGCAGTACCCCAGCGACTCCATAGCCCACAGAACCGTCAGCGGCAGCAGACTGCGCAGTTGAGGGATCAGCGCTGAGGCCAGCGCGCTGATCACCAGACCCGCTATCATCGGCCCTTTTCTTCCCCAGCGGTCGGCGATTCGGCCCAGCCGGGAGGGGAGAAACCCGCTGATGAGCGCCGCAGGCAGGTATGCAATGACCAGGGCCCCGATATCTGCCTGCAGCATGTCCTGCAGGAAAATCATCAGCAGGGGCCAGACCATCATGCTGGACGCGCTGGTGACCAGAACGATGCCCATCAGGGCCAGTAACTGTCCAGAGACCGGGCGGCTCTGAATGGGGTCGGTATCACAGGGACGACTCTCCGGCACCCCCCGCCAGCCGTCCCAGAACGCCAGGACTGCGGGGAGCGTGTAAAAGGCAAAGAGCCAGGGCCAGGATGCTTTCAACGAAAACCCCTGCCGTCCCAGAGCGAAGATCAGTCCGAGGCCGATGAGAGTGCCGATGATGGAGCCCTGGACGGAGACCTCGTCTATCCGCCCGAACTCCCGCCCCCGATGGCTTTCCCGTGCCCAATCGGCGATGATAGTGTAGGCCGGAAGCCAGAGGAACGCGTCCCCCACGCCCTGAATAAAGCAGGCCACGGTTAACAGCGGGATGGTATCGGCCAGGGTGAACAGGGAAATAGAAATCGCGTAACCTGCCAGCCCGATCAATAGAAAGGGGCGACGCCCCCAGCGGTCCAGTGCCCGTCCCAGAAACGGGCGAACGACGACGGGGACGAAGGAGAGAACGGAGAAGAGGATACCCACATCCAGCGCCGTTGCGCCCAGGTCTTTGCTGTAGATAGGCAGGACAAAAAAGAGAATACCAAAAGGAAAGGAGACCCAGAAGATTGCCCGCCGGAGCATCCGCAACGAGCGCTGATGGCGGTCATCCTTTTCCCCAGGCATCTGCGTTCTATTGGACTTCATTGGAGACAGGACACGGATGGGTGCGGATGAACGCGTTTGGTAACTATTCAGGCTTCCTCACCGCACTCCCGCCGCCTGCGGCGGGCGGCGAAGCCGTTGGGGGGGGTGAGGCTGAACAGTTACCGCGTTTGTTAAACCGCTGAACTCTATTGATCCGACGGCTGTGCCTTCTTCAGGGCCTCCAACTCCCGTTCCGTCCGTCGCTGGCGGGCCCAGATGGAGAAGACCAGGGCAAACGTCAGCCCCCAGAAAACCGCGTATGCTGCGACCAGATAGACCGGCATGGTTCCTCCTTCAGACGGTAGATGGGTAACTGGTAAATTGGTCATTGGTCATTGGTCATTGGTCATTGGTCATTTTGTCATTGGTCATTGGTCATTTTGTCATTGGTCATTTTGTCATTTTTAACGCGGCCAATGCGTCGGCGAAGCGCTCCAGGCGGATCCGCTGGCGCAGCAGCGTCACATAGAGCAGGGTGAACGCCGCCAGCGAGACCAGCAGCGTCTGCACCATGCGCGGCGTCAGCGTCATCTCCCCGCCACCAGTGAGGATGTCCGGGTGGATGGTGCGCCACCAGCGGATGGCGAACCAGGAGAGGGGCACCGTCACAAAAGCAACGATGCCGTAGACGGCGGCGAAGCGGGCCTGCCGCTCCGGCCCCTCCACCGCCCGGCGCAGCATCCCGTAGGCGATGTAGATGAGCAGTTGGACCGCCGAGATGGTCAGCCGGGGCTCCCATGTCCAGTACGTCCCCCAGACCGGCCGCGCCCACAGGGAGCCGGTAATGACCGCCATCGTGATGAAGGTCAGCCCGACCTCCACCGAGGAGAGGGCCAGGACGTCCCACTGGCGCTCCCCCCGGATCAGGTACAGGATGCCCGCCAGAAACGTGACGAAGAAGGCGAAGAAGCCCACCCAGGCGGAGGAGACATGGAAGTAGAAGATGCGCTGGACGTCCCCCATCGTCGCCTCCCGGGGGGCGTAGAGGAAGACCATCCCCAGGGCGGTCAGCACGGCGACCGCCGAGGCCAGGGCCAGGATGAGGCCAGGAAGATCGCGGTGTCGGTTCATCGTTCATTCCTCCAGAACGTATCCGAATGTGAGTGTGGCGACGGCCAGGATCACCAGGTCATAGACGACGATGAGGCGGAGCCATCCGCCCGCTTCTGTCAGCGTCCCCCCTTCCAGCAGCGCGCCGGTGGTCTGGACGGCCGCGATGAGGACCGGGAAGGCCAGGGGGAGAAGAAGGACAGGCAGCAGAACCTCGCGGGCGCGGGTATTCACCGCCATCGCTGCCAGCAGCGTCCCCACGGCGGCGTACCCCACCGTCCCCATCATCGTCACCAGCAGCACCTCCGGGCGCAGCAGTGGGACGTTGAACAGTCCGGCAAACAGGGGAAGCAGAATGACTTCCACGATGAGCATAAAAAACAGGTTCCCCAACGCCTTGCCGAAGAATATGGCCGTCCGGTCCACCGGCGCCAGCAACAGGCCGTCTATGCAGCCGGTCTGCTGCTCCCGGACCAGGGAACGGCTCAGGCCCAGGGTGCCGGCGAAAGCGACCGTGGCCCAGAGGACGCCCGGCGCGGCGGCGCGGGCGGTCGCCCCGCGCAGGTCCAGGGCGAAACTGAAGACCAGGAGCGCCAGCACCGCGAAGACCAGCATGGCGCTGAGCATCTCCCGGGTGTGCCACTCCGCCGCCACGTCTTTGACGACAATCGCCCACGTTTTGTCCAAGAAGTCCATCGCGGGAAGAGTATACCCCAAAATGGCGGGAGAGGCAACCGAATTGTAGGACAACTGCTCGCAGTTGTCCTACAAATTGCAGTTGGCGGAATGGGTACCTCGTGGTAAAATAAGCCTGGAAGGAGGTGAACCCGATGGAACTTTCGCAGTATCTCCGCATCCTGCGCAAACGCTGGTGGATCATTCTGGTTGCCGTGCTGGCGACGACGGTCAGCGCGGTGGGCTTCAGCCGTCTCCAGACCCCTGTCTACCAGTCCACCGCCGAAGTCCTCATCCAGCCGGCCCGACCCGACTTCGGCCTCACTCAGTCCGCCAAGACGCTCCTGCGGTCCTACATGAGCGTCGCCGACTCCAACAAGTGGGCTCAGGAAGTGCTCACCCGTCTGCAACTGGATATGAGGCCCGAGGAGTTGCGGGCCAACGCCCGCTTCGCCGCTGAGGACGACCGGATGATTATCCGGATTGAGATTGAAGACACCGACGGCGAGGAGGCCAACCGCATCGCCAGGACCTGGGCCCAACTGCTGGTGGAGTGGCGCGATCGGGAAAATCAGAAACAGCGGAAGGAAGACCGGGTCTTCGCCGAACTGCGGGACGAGCCCATATACTCCCAGACCTGGCCCCCGCGTCTGCCCATTATGGCTATCGCCGGGGCCATTCTCGGGCTGATCATCGCCTTCGTCATCGTCTTTTTCCTGGAATGGGCCGAGTCGGGCGTGATCCGCACCCCCGACGATGCGGAGCAGTGGCTGGGTCTGACCGTTTTGGGGACCGTCCCTCCGACCGATTAACCGATGGGAGACGAGCGATGAGCAAACCGCAACTGATTACGCTCACCGACCCCCGTTCACCGGCCGCGGAGGCCTATCGGACCCTGCGGACCAACCTGACGTTCGCCGGTCTGGACCAACCGATTGAGACATTGGTGGTCACTTCGCCCGCCCTCGGGGAGGGGAAGTCCGTCGCGGCGGCGAACCTGGCCGTGACGATGGCCCGGGGGGAGCACCGGACGATTCTGGTGGACGCGGACCTGCGGCGGCCCGTCCTGCACGAGATTTTCGGCGTCTCCAATGAGCGGGGGCTGACGACAATGTTCGTGGACCCCCAGGCCCGGGCCAACCCTCCGCTGCAGGAGGTCGGCGTGGAGAACCTCTGGCTGCTCCCCAGCGGTCCCCTTCCCCCCAACCCGGCCGACCTGCTGGGCTCCCGCCGGATGGAGGAGATCATCGCCGTCCTGCGCTCCCGGGCCGACATTCTCCTCTTTGACGCTCCGCCGGTCATCGCCGTCACCGATGCGGCCGTCCTGGGGATGAAGGTGGACGGAGTGCTCCTGGTGGTCGCCGCCGGGCGCACCCGCCGCGAGCACGCCCGACAGGCCCGGGAACTCCTGGAACGGGCCCGCGTGCGGGTCGTCGGCGCCGTTCTGACCGATTTGCCGACAGCGATGGCGAGGAGGTACTATTAGCGTGAAACGTGAAACGTGAAACGTAAAACGTGAAACGTAAAACGTGAAACGTAAAACGTGATAAAACGTGAAACGTAAAACGTGAAGCGTGAAAGGGGGAGCGATGAAGCGCAAGTTTTCCTTGTGGATTGTTGTGTTGGTGGTGGTGATGGCGGGAGTGCTGGCCGCGTGTGACGGGGGCCGGACGGGGACGCCGCTCCCCATCCAGCCCTCGCCGACAGCGGTGTCCACCCCACCTCCGCCCGGCGGGGAGGAGATGCCGCTCCCCACCCAGCCTCCGCCGACAACGGTGTCCACCCCACCTCCGCCCGGCGGGGAGGAGACGCCGCTTCCCTCACCCAGTCCCTCTCCGTCGCCGGTGCCGACCTCCGGGCCAGCCCCGGTGGCTGATGGGGCGACGTTGCTCCGGGAACGGTGCACGTTGTGCCACAATCTGGAGCGCGTGGAAAGCGCCCGCAAGTCCGCAGAAGAATGGGAGCGAACCGTCTCTCGGATGATCGGGCGCGGGGCCCGACTGACGGCGGAAGAGAAAACCGTTTTGTTGGAGTACCTGGCGACTCGTTACCGGTAACGTAGCGCAGGATTCATCCGGCATCTCGCAGGATTCATCCGGCATCTCTGGAGGTTAGAATGCCCGCGAAATCGCTGAATTTGCTCTTTGTCGGCGTCGGCGGTCAGGGGGTGCTGACCGCTTCGGACATCGCCGCGCAGGTCGGGCTGGACCTGGGCCTGGAGGCCAAAAAGTCCGAGGTACACGGGTTTGCCCAGCGGGGTGGGGTGGTGGAGAGCCACGTCCGCTGGGGGGAGCGCGTGGGAGCCCCTATCGCCGAACAGGGCACGGTGGACGTCCTGGTGGCCTTTGAACTCCTGGAGGCGGCCCGCTGGATAGAGTGGCTGCGGCCGGGCGGGAGCGTCGTCGTCAACCGCCAGAAGATGGCCCCGATGTCGGTGACCGTGGGGAACGCGGTCTATCCGGACGAGGAATCCCTTCTGGAGGCGCTGCGCCGCCGGGCCACGCGGGTGGTCGTGGTGGACGGGCTGGGTCTGGCCGAGCGGGCCGGGACGACCCGCGCCGTCAACAGTGTCATTCTGGGCGCCCTTTCGGCCCTGCTGGAGACCCCGCCGGAGGTCTGGGAGGAGGCCGTCGTCCGACGCGTCCCCCCGCGCTACGCCGAAGCCAACCGGACCGCGTTCCGTCTGGGCCGGGAGGCCGCTCTGGGAGGCTGACGGTGTCCGTCCCCACCACTGTCCGTCTGCTCCTGGTCGGGCTGGGAAACCTGGGACGGCGGTTCTGTGACCTGCTGGCGGAGAAGGGCCCCACGGTGGAGGCCCGCTACGGCCTGCGCCTGATCCTGGTCGGCGCCGCCGATAGCGGGGGATGGGCCTGCGACCCCGCCGGCCTGGACCCGGCCCGCATCTCCGCTCTGAAAGGGGCCGGGGCTTCCGTCGCCGAATTGCCTGGCGTGGGCCGGCCTGGTCGGCCTGCTGCCGAACTCATCGCCCAGGCTGGGGCAGACCTGCTCTGCGAGGCGTCGCCGGTTAACCTGCGCCAGGGGGCCGAACCGGGCCTCACCCATGTCCGGATGGCGCTGGACCGGGGGATGCACGTGGTCACTCCCAATAAAGGGCCGCTGGTGCTGGCCTACCGGGAACTCCACGAGCAGGCGGCCCGGCAGGGCGTCCAACTCCGCTTTGACGGCACCGTGGCTGGAGGGCTCCCGGCCCTCTATATCGGCCAGCGCGACCTGCGGGGCGCGACCGTCCACCGCATAGAGGCAGTCCCGAACCTCTGCACCGGCTACGTCCTGGAACTTCTGGCGGAGGGCCTGTCGTGGGAGGAGGCACAGGCCCGCGCCCGCGCCGAGGGTGTCCTGGAAGCGGACCCGTCCTTTGACCTGGAGGGCTGGGACGCAGCGGCGAAACTGGTCATCCTGGTCAACGGGGTGATGGGGTATCCGGCCCGTCTGGAGGAGGTGGAGCGGACGGGCATCACGGCCCTGAGCGGCGCCGACGTGGTGGCCGCGCGGCGGGAGGGGCGGGTCTACAAACTACTGGCGACGGCGGACCGGCTCCCCGACGGGTCGGTGACCCTGCAGGTGGCCCCCGTCCCCCTGCCCGGTGACCACTTCCTGGCCCGCTTGGGCCGCAAGCAGATGGGCGTCATCTACCACACTGACATCTACGGGACCATTATGGCTGCGATTGACGAACCGACGCCGCTTCCCTCGGCGGCGACAATGTTGCGGGATATTCTGGACATTTATCTGTAATCGCAGAGGGCGCGGAAGGGAGGATTAAGGGGGTTTGGGGAGCGGCGGCTTCGCCGCCACCCCCAAACCCCCTCTTCTTCCCCCTTCGCCCCCGTTTCGGGGGAAAGGGGAAAAGGGGGGAAAGGCGGGATGAGGGGGTCAAAGGTGCTCGTATCTTTCTGCCCGGTCCGGGGTTTATCTCCTATGAGGGTAACTACCTACCCAAGAACCGTTTCATAAAAACCACGAAGGACACGAAGGCCGCACAAAGGGCACAAAGGACGATATTTTATCCATTTGTGTCCTTTGTGAGTACTTTGTGTCCTTTGTGGTAGGTAATTACCTATGAGGAAACTCTCGGGAGGTGCTCAGGAGGATGGCCGATCAACTGGTGATTGTCAATCCGATTGCCGGGCGAGGGGCGGGGGAGCGGGTCATTCCCCGCATCGTCCGGTTGCTGCGGGAGCACGGCCTGTCGTTTGATCTGGTGCGGACGGAGCGGCCCTGGCACGCGGCAGAACTGGCCCGCCAGGCAGTGGTGAGCGGTTACCGGACCGTCGTCGCGGTGGGCGGCGATGGGACGTCCAACGAGGTCCTGAACGGGCTGATGGCGGCGCGGGAGGCCGGAGAGGGCGAGGCGGCGATGGGGGTGCTCTGCGTGGGCACCGGCAACGACTTCGCCTACGGGATGGGCATCCCACTGGACCTGGAAGAGGGCTGCACGGCGCTGGCCCGGGGGCGGACCCGCCGGGTGGACGTGGGGCACGCGCGGGGGTTTCGCTATTTCGGAAACGGCATCGGCATCGGTTTTGACGCGGCCGTCAATGTGGTGGCTTCCCGCCTGCGGCGGCTGCGGGGATTCCTGGTCTACCTCATCGCTGTCCTGCGCACCCTGCTCTTCTACTACCGGGCTCCTCTGACTCGTGTAGAACTGGACGACCAGACCCTGGAGCAGCCTGCGCTGATGATTTCGGTGATGAACGGTCGGCGGATGGGTGGGGGCTTCCTGATGACTCCCTTCTCCCGGCCCGATGATGGCCTCTTTGACCTGTGCATCGGCAGGAAGATGAGCCAACTGGAGATGCTCTCCTTTGTCCCCCGGTTTATGAAGGGGACCCAGGTCGGGGACCCCCGGGTGACGATGGCCCGCTCCCGGCGGGTGCGGGTGACGGTTCGGGACGGGACGCAGGTCGTCCACGCCGATGGGGAGACTCTCGCGCTGGATGTGCGGGAACTGGACCTGGAAGTGGTGCCCCAGGCCCTGAGGGTGGTGGTTTAAGACTGGGTCGGACGAGCGTGGGGAGGTGCAGCGGGCTTTTTGCGGCCTGATGCACCTCTTTTTTTCCCAAACCGCCACCATAAAAACGATATGGAGTTTGACAAAATTTCAGCAATATGGTATCATGGAAACCAGGAGGTGGGTCATGCAAGAGACCAGACAGCGAATCCTGGAAATTATCAAAATGCGCGGTCAGGCGACGGTGAACGAACTGACCCGCGAGTTGGGATTGACCGCCGTGACCATCCGGCACCACCTGGACGTCCTCTATCGGGATGGGCTGATCGGTCCGCCCCAGATTCTTCGCAAGGCGCGCCCGGGTCGCCCGCAGCATGTTTACCGGCTGGCGGGTGAGGCAGAGAACCTTTTCCCCAAGAAGTATGACCGGCTGACCGATGCCCTCCTGGAGGAACTGGAAGAGCGGCTGTCGCCGGAGGAGTTGGATGCGGTCATCAACGGGGTCGCCGAGCGGATGGCCCGCCAGGTGTCGGCCGAAGGGGACATCGGCGTCCGCCTGGGAGCACTCCTGGAGTACCTGAATGGCCTGGGCTATCTGGCGACCGCTGAGAAGGAAGACGGTAGTTATCGGATCACGGTTGCCAACTGCCCCTACGAGCGGGTGGCCCGGCGCCACGGCCTGCCCTGCAAAGTGGACACCCGGCTCATCGCCCTGGTCACCGGTGTGGAACCGGAGCGGGTTGAGCAGATCGCGACCGGTAGCGAGCGCTGCATCTATCGCCTGACCGTGCCGGAAAACTGAATCGCTTTCTCCGGTAGGACTCCGAACAGCGCAAAGCGGTACGGTTCAGGCGTTGCTTTGCATTTTAGGGGCGTTTCCATCAGCGCGAAAGGTACGAAAGATACGGAAGGTATATTTGTGTCTTTCGTGCTTTTCGTGTCTTTTGTACTTTTCACGGATGCCACTATGAGTCTGAAGGTCACTCTGATTTATCCCGGTATCGCCGGTCGGGGCTGGAATTCCCTCAAGCAGGGGATGGACGCCGGCTGGATTTCCCACGGCCTGGCCTCGCTCAGCGCGGCCGCCAAAGCGCAGGGGTTTGAGGTAGACCTGATTGACCTGCGCGCCCTCTCCGGCTGGGACCAGTTCCGGGAAGTCCTGGCGGAGCGTGCCCCCGACGTGGTCGGGGTCACGATGATGAGCGTGGACTACAACCCCGCCCGCCAGGCCGTCGCTATCGCCAGGGAGGTCCTGCCCGATGTCATCACCGTCATCGGTGGGCCCCATGTTACCATTGCCCTCCAGGACAGTCTGCGGATTCCCCACGTGGACTACCTGGTGACCGGTGAGGGCGAAATCACCTTCCCCCAGTTGCTGCAGGCCATCGCCGAGGGCCGTCGTCCGCCGCATCGGGTGCTACGCGGCGAGCCGTCGGACCTGGACGCCATCCCCTTCAGCGACCGGGACCTCTTCTTGGAAGAATGGAAGAAATGGGGCTACGACCTGGACTCCCCGGAAGTGCCCTTCGTGGAGGAACTCCCCCCACCCTTCGCCACCATCATCGCCGGGCGGGGCTGCATCTACAATTGTACCTTCTGCAAGCCCGGGGAGGACTACCTCTTCGGCAAACGGGTGCGCCGCCGCAGCGTGGATAACGTCCTGGCGGAACTGCGGTACCTGGTGGACCGCTACCATCTGGCTTCCTTTATGTTCCACGACGACTGTCTGACCGAGGACCGGGAATGGGTGATGGAGTTCACCGAGCGGTACATCGCCGAGGGCTTCAACCTGCCCTTCTTCTGTCAGACCCGGGCGGACATCGTGGTGAAACACGAGGACATGGTGGAGCGGATGGTGCGGGCCGGTCTGCGCGGGTACTTCATTGGCTTTGAGAGCGGCAGCGACCGGGTGCTCAAGTTCATCCGCAAGGGCACTACGGTGGCCCAGAATTTGGAAGCCGCCCGCATTTGCAAGAAGTACGGCATCGCCATCTGGGCCAACTACATGATGGGCCTGCCCACCGAGACAAAGGAAGAAGTTATGGAGACGGTGCGGATGATGAAGGAGATAGACCCGGATTATTACAGTCCGGCCTTCTTCACGCCGCATCCCGGGACCGACCTCTACGACTTTGTGGTGGAGCGCGACCTGAGCCGCATCACCGACTACGACTCCTACCGACGCAACCCCACGGAGCCGAAGATTCGGGGGCAGGACTACGAGTTCCTGCGGTGGGCGATGGCGAAGAGCCAGCGGCGCAAGCCGTGGAACGCGTTCCGGCGGTGGGTCCGGCGGCAATGGCGGCGAATCCGGCGGGTCACCCCGGCGAAGGTTCTGCGGCGGCTGGGGATAGGGGTCAGAAGTGCCCTGGCGGTGCGTTGTGGGGGGCTATGATGTCTCATTGGGAGGAGTTAAAGTGGAGGCTACATTTGAAGTTCGTGTTCCTGCTCTTCTGCTTCAGTTAGGTATTGACCAGAGCGAAGTTCAGCGACGACTCACCGAATGGCTGGTTTTATCGCTTTTTACGGAAGGGCGAATTTCCTCGGGCAAGGCCGCACGTTTGCTGGGGATTCGCCGTACCGAGTTCCTGGCTCTCCTTCGTGCTCGGGGGATCGCGTATATCCACTATACTCCTGATGAACTGGCTGAGGAATTTGCCGTATTGGAAAGCTTGAAGCCTGAAGGAAACTGATCCGATGATTGTTGTCTCCAATACAACGCCGCTGATTGGGCTGGCTTCCATTCAACGGTTTGATTTGCTTCGGCATCTTTTTGGCGAAATTTACATTCCTCAGGCAGTATATGCTGAAGCCGTGGAGAAGGGGCGTGAAGATGGAGGAGCAAAGCGGGAAGTATCCGCTGCCAGTTGGATAAAAGTGGTGGCAGTTCAAGACCGTCTTGCAGTGGAGGTATTGCTGGACGAGATGGATTTCGGTGAGGCCGAAGTGATTGTATTGGCCCGTGAAATTGGTGCAGATTTGGTATTGATGGATGAGAGAAAAGGCCGCCGAAAACTTTCTCACTGGACTTTGGACAAAAATCCCCCTGCCCCGGTGATTAGCCGGGCTCAATGCCGCACCTTTAAAATATCTCAATCGGGCCGGGAGGCCGCTCCGGAGCCCTGAAAAGCCCCT
>Ga0308415_1000163_pt1 | contig 28442 bp, 23 predicted proteins | sample HotsprSampleOS55_FD_203465 | JGI IMG/M metagenome (GOLD analysis project Ga0308415, IMG submission 203465) | Hot spring phototrophic mat microbial communities from Octopus Spring, Yellowstone National Park, Wyoming, United States - 20090730_OS55 ... | reverse complement strand
GAGCCGGCGCAACAGTTACTCGTTCTATTGGAACAAAAAGTCATTTCTCTGGAAGGAAAATTCACCGTCCTGGAACGAGGGCGAGTACGTCAACGCCCAATATCCAAGACCTGAAAATAGCGCCTAACACCCGTTGCAGCCGACCCGCCCCCGCTGTCGCTCCGGCGGACGGCTGAGCTTTATCGTTCGCCAGCCCTTTGCAGTCTCGGCATGTCGCGCTACAATGGTAAGCAGAATCCGTTTGGCAAGATTATCTTGTGGACATCCAAGCCATTATTGATGCTATCCGTTACAATCGTGTTCGGATCACCGACCACGCTGACGAAGAAGCCCAGGCAGACCGTCTCTCCTTCGATGAAATCTTCTCCAGTGTTCTGCACGGCGAGATCATCGAAGACTATCCATCCGACAAGCCTTATCCGAGTTGCCTGATCTATGGTGACAGTTTTGCTGGCGAACCCATTCACCGTGTTTGGGCTTACAATCACGCAACACAATGGGCAGTGTTGGTTACTGTGCGCCGACCTGACCCTGAGCGATGGATTGATTGGCGCATCAGGAGAAAGAAATGAAGCCTTTTGATACGTGCCCTGTCTGTGGTGGTGAATTCGTTGAGAAGGACGTAGAGAAACTGCTCAAAGGCGGTATCCATACCGCCGTGCTCAAGGTGCGTGCGGATGTATGCCTGCGCTGCGGCGAACGCTTGTATTCGATGGAGACTGTCAGACGCTTTGAGCAGATCCGACAGAAACTGGAAAGGCAAGAAGTTGCCGAGTTCCAACCGCTGGGTTAATCTTTTCAGGTGGCGTAGGTTGATTCTGCCAGGGACGGGCTAACCCGCGCTTGCAGCCGACGTCGCTTCGCTGCGCTTGCTCTGCGGCGCGGCTAAAGCGCATACCGTTGGGCCGCCAGAGTATCTCAACCTTGCTGCGTGAGGAACTTCAGAAACAACACCCTATGAGCAAACTCGCCGCAATCGGCTTCGTTGTGTCTTCCGAAGACGACTTCCTGCGCACAGTTGGCACAGTGCTCAATCGAGCCGCTCCCCCGGCGGACCTGGGCACGTCAGCGGCCAGGTACCTTTGGTTTCGCGATGCAAGTGGCGCTGCCCTCGCCGCTCGAGTCGACTCTCAAGGGAGGGTGGAGTGCATCACTCCGTTTTTCGCTGCGGCCGACGGCGGAACGCGCTGGCGAGTGCACACGAGTGCGCCCCACTTCGATAGCGAGTGCTTGCATTGTAGTGGTGCTGACTACGATGTCCCGGACCCTTTTTCCGAAGAAATGTGCACTCGGACCGCACTCCAGTTCCTCTTCTTCGAGCCCTATAGGGTCTGGCTCGAGCACGAGCGCACGTTTGACATCACTGTCGTCGGCTTTGCCTCGTCACTTTCGCTCTGCGCCACGCACAACGACCTGGAATGTGCACAGGCAGCACTCTTCGGCGAAGTCGAGTCGAATAGTCCGCGCGAGCCCGGCAAGCCCTTGCGTCTCGCGGACCAGGCATTCCTGCCGTATGGCATGTTTGTCGCCAAAGGCCATCTTGGCGCCCGCGCCCGCGCACTGCTCACCGGGAATGTCGAGGCGGTCAATCTCGCGCAGAACGAGATCACGGGGACGCGGTTCGTACACACGCGCGTCCGTACTCTTTGCGGCCCCATTGACATTGTTGCACCAACGGATGCCGTGGAGGTCCCGGAGCGTGCGATACTCGCAATCGCCGACTGCTGGCTGGTCGGAAGACCCGTCGATGCGCCGTCACCAAAGACGGGTTTTTTCCGTCGCCTCCTCGGGCGAGTCTGAGATGGCAACTGCCGCAGGGCAATGCGCTACAACGGGGTCGTGGCGCCTGACGCCGCAAGGGATCCCGCTATGGACTGACACCGGGCATACAGCGCAGCACGTGTGGCCCACGAACAGCATGCAGTGGACGGCGCTGCGCGCCGCCGCTGATGCTGCGCGGTTGAGCGCACGCTGAACACGATGAAGGTGAACAATGCGTTTACTAAAGCGAATTTGGGATGACGTAAAAAAGTCATGGAACGTCATTTTGCCGGATTTTCAATAATGGATTGATATTTGCACATCGTTTCTCCCACCTTTTCAGGTCGTAAAATATATCACTGAAGCCTTGATGATGTCTCTGCAAACCTCTCCTCGAACGGCGCCCGGCTGACCCATGCTATAATCGCGCAATGAACAGCACAACGACACCTGCCAGAGCAATCGAGCGCGGTCGCTCCACACCTATGCTGCGCTCGCAGTTCAAAGGAGAACGCATATGTCAACCCCTCCGGTATACCAGAATCTGATCGGTGGCAAGTTCGTCGACTCTGCAAGCGGGCGCACCTTCGAGAACCGCAACCCGGCGGACACCCGCGACATCATTGGGATTTTTCAGGATAGCGACGAACGCGACGTCCAGGCAGCGGTTGAGGCAGCAAAGCGGGCATACCGCTACTGGCGGCTGGTTCCCGCGCCGAGACGAGGCGAGATTCTCTTCAAAGCTGCGCAGTTGCTTGTCGAGCGTAAAGAGCAGTATGCGCGCGATATGACCCGCGAGATGGGCAAAGTGCTCAAAGAAACGCGCGGCGATGTGCAGGAAGCCATCGACATGTGCTTCTTCATGGCGGGTGAAGGGCGCCGCCTCTACGGACAAACAACCCCCTCTGAAATGCCGAACAAGTTCCAGATGTCGGTGCGTCAACCGATTGGTGTTTGTGGATTGATCACACCGTGGAACTTCCCGATGGCGATCCCTTCATGGAAGATTCTGCCAGCGCTGATTGTCGGGAACACGGTCGTTATCAAGCCAGCGTCCGACACACCGCTCTCGGTGTACAATCTGGTGCAATGCCTGCTCGATGCTGGCATCCCCGATGGCGTGGTTAACATCGTCACCGGCAGCGGCAGTCGCGTCGGCGAGCCGCTCATTCGCCATCCCGATGTCCAGGTTATCTCATTCACCGGTTCAACGGAAATTGGCAGCAAGGTCGCGCGCGTCGGCGCCGAGGGAATGAAGCATGTCTCACTGGAGATGGGGGGCAAAAACCCGATGATCGTTATGGACGACGCCAACCTCGATCTGGTCGTCGATGGCGCGATCTGGGGCGCATTCGGCACGACGGGGCAGCGGTGCACTGCCACATCACGGCTGATCGCTCACCGCGCGATCGTTAGTGAACTGACCGAGCGCCTGGCGGATCGCGCCGAGCGGTTGAACGTCGGCAATGGTCTTGATGAGACCGTCGATATGGGACCAATAATCAACCAGAGTCAACTCGAGACAGTGCAGCGATACGTTGAGATTGGGAAGAGCGAGGGGGCGCGTCTGGTCGTTGGTGGGCAGGTGCTACGCGATGGAGTATATGCGCACGGATTCTTCCACCAGCCAACGATCTTTGCCGATGTGCAGCGCACCATGCGCATTGCTCAGGAAGAGATTTTTGGTCCGGTGCTGTCGATCATCACTGTGGACAGCCTGGAAGAAGCGATCGATGTCGCCAACGACGTACCCTATGGTCTTTCGTCTGCCATTTACACCCGCGACGTCAACGCTGCTTTCCGTGCCATGCGTGATCTCTACACTGGCATTGTGTATGTGAATGCGCCGACGATTGGCGCGGAGATTCATCTTCCCTTCGGCGGTACCAAGGGCACTGGCAACGGTCACCGCGAAGGCGGCATTCAGGTGCTCGACGTTTTCAGCGAGTGGAAATCGATCTATATCGATTTTTCGGGGACGCTTCAGCGGGCGCAGATAGACACTTACCAGATGAGAATGGAAGAGTAAGTAAGTAATGGTGGTGGGTGTGACTTTCCAAAGCGCTCCCATTCCTCAACTCTTCCAACCCCCTTCTTCCACAAGGGGAGAAAGGGCATTGGGAACCGTGATTTCAATCCAGCTGGCATTCACTCAATTCCCTTCTCCCATAAGGGGAGAAAGGGGCGATGGGGCATCTTGGTGACCGAAACTAGAGATAGAATACCGAGGTACTTACCCACTTATCCCCATTGCTCCTTTCTCCCACGAGGGGAGAAAGGGGCAATGGAGCTTCTTAATGACCAAAGCTAGAGATAGAACGCCAGATCGGGGAAACCTCCCCCTCTAGGCTGTTCAGCAGTGATAAGCGCAGCAATGCTGCGCCTCCCTACGTTAGAATGGAATATCGTCCTCTTCGACCGTCTGCGGCGTATTGCGCGCCGGAGCGCGGGTTGCGCTGACGCGTGCGGAACCGTTTGACACAGGCGCTGGCATATCAGGCACCGAAGGAGCAGGAGCACGACGAGACGGGCTTCCCGACTCACGAACACTACCCACCTCGCGAACATCCATCTCTTCTGTATCGACAGCTGGCACACGATCACCCTTAGGGGTCAGGATGATCATATCCTGCGCAACCACTTCAGTAATATACCGTTTCTCACCGGTGTTGCGATCATCCCAGCTGCGGGTTTGCAGGCGCCCCTCGATGTAGACGCGCGTTCCCTTCTTCAGATACTCGTTGCAGATTTCCGCCAGTTTGTCCCAGGCGACAATGCGGAACCATTCGGTGTCATCGTGCTGAACCCCATCGCCTGATTTCCAGGAACGATTGGATGCAACACGGAATGTTGTTACTGCGCTACCCTGGGGAGTAAACCTCATCTCCGGGTCCGCTCCCAGATGACCGGTCAGCATGACCTTGTTCAGATCCCTGGCCATATTAAGCCTCCTCTTCCCGACAGTACCGATTTCGTCCCACCAGGACCTTCGTCTGACCGAAGCGCCCCGGATACCGGCGCGATGCCGATGGGTTGAGTGTAGCATGCATGTTCCATTCTGTCAAGCACAAAATTTCTGTTTCCTATCGGGTCTGGAGTGTATGTGTATTACTGGAGTATGATAAAATAGTTAAAACTCCATCCTTCTGGGTGCAACGCAGTATAGCGTTGTGCATCATTGCTGCATCATGCTCACCAGAGAATCGGCGTCTTGGCATCAACCTACCGCCTGGGAGCGGAGCGAAGGTTCGCCTGCTCCATTCGGTCCAACGTGGGTTCCTGCAGCTCAGGGGTACAATTTCGCGCTCTTCTCGCGGCACGCGACAAGTGTGACGCTGCTGATCTATAGCGCCGACGATGTTGTGACGCCGATCTATCGTCATCACCTCGATCCGCGTCGCAACAAAACCCAGCATGTCTGGCACTGCTGGGTTCCGGCTTCCGCCATTCCGGGCGGGCGTTACTATGCTTACCGCGTCGATGGACCGCGTGCACCGGAAGAGGGGCACCGCTTCGATCCGACGAAGATCGTCCTCGACCCGTATGCGCCAGAGGTCTTCTTTCCGCCGAACTATAGTCGCGAAGCGGCGATGCGTCCGGGTCCGAATGACGGGCGCGCGCCGCTCGGCGTGTTGCCCCGCCACGAACCGCCGTATGACTGGAGCGGCGATGTGCGCCCGAATCACACCCACGATCTGATTGTCTATGAATTGCATGTGCGCGGCTTTACCGCGCGCGCCAATTCGGGGGTTGCGCCAGAAGAGCGCGGCACATTCATCGGCTTGATCCGGAAAATTCCTTATCTGCTGGAACTGGGGGTGACGGCGATTGAACTCTTGCCGGTTCACCAGTTTGACCCACAGGAAGGGAACTACTGGGGGTATATGACCCTCAACTTCTTTTCGCCACACCGCGACTACGCTATTGAGGACCCACATCGCGAGTTCTGCGAGATGGTCAGAGCCATGCACGCAGCTGGCATCGAAGTCTGGCTGGATGTCGTCTATAACCATACAAGCGAGGGCGATGAGCGCGGACCGACATACTCCTACCGGGCAATTGACAACCGAAGTTATTACCTGCTGACACCTGACCGACGCCAGTACATTAACACCAGCGGCTGCGGCAATACGCTGCGCTGCGCCAATCCAGTTGTGCGCACCCTGATCATCGATAGCCTCGATACCTGGATCCGGTCGATGCGCGTCGATGGGTTTCGCTTCGATCTTGCGTCGATCCTGGCACGCAACAATGATGGGTCGCTCAATCACGAAGATCCGGCGCTGATCCACGAGATCAGCATGCTCGGCCAGCGCCACGGTGTGCGTCTGATCGCCGAAGCATGGGACATCAGCGCTTACCTGCTGGGACGTGCCTTTCCAGGGATGACGTGGCGCCAGTGGAATGGCAAGTTCCGCGACGATGTGCGCGCCTTTGTGCGCGGCGATCCTGGCAAGGTCGGCGATGTGATGTGTCGCCTGTATGGCAGCGATGACCTGTTCCCTGATACACTGGCGGACTCGTACCGCCCGACGCAGAGCGTCAATTTTGTAACCTCACATGACGGATTTTGCCTATACGATCTGGTGTCCTACAATCAGAAGCACAATTGGGCGAATGGGCATCAGAACACCGACGGAACTGATCAGAACTTTAGCTGGAACTGCGGTTGGGAGGGAGATGAAGGGGCACCACCGGAGGTGCTGGCGTTGCGTCGTCGTCAGGCGCGGAATTTCTTCACGCTACTCATGCTGGCGAATGGCACGCCGATGTTCTGCGCTGGTGATGAGTTCCTCAATACCCAGCGCGGCAACAATAATCCGTACAACCAGGACAACGAGACCACCTGGCTCGACTGGGATTTGCTGGAGCGCAATCGTGATATGTTTCGCTTCGTTAAGACGCTGATCGCGTTCCGCAAAGCGCACCCTTCAATCCATCGCAGTCGTTTCTGGCGCGATGACGTGCACTGGTACGGCGTCAACGGTCCCCCCGACACATCGTATGAGTCGCATGCGTTCGCCTACTGCCTGCACGGAGCGTCGGTCGGCGACTGCGATCTCTATGTGATGATCAACGCCTTTTGGGAAGATCTGATCTTTGCCATCCAGGAACATCCACCAGGCGGATGGTGGCGGGTCATCGATACAGCACGCCCTTCTCCCGATGATATTTACGAGGCGGGGCACGAGACGCCGGTCTGTCAACCATTCTATACAGTCGGCGCACGTTCAGTTGTGGTGTTGCGCTCACGCACAGCGCAGGAACTCCTGCGCGCGCAGACTTTCGATGAGAAACGATCAGGATGATCAAAACGATGTTCGGCAGCGCACGATCTCATCCCGCGCTCCAAATGGCGGAAGATCAAGGGGGAGGAGAAGCGTGATGCTATTCAGAATTCTCCCTTTATGGAGGGATACCAGTCCTTTTGTCACATTACTGCAAACCCTGTCACAACCTTGACAACCCGCCCCTGGCGTGCTACTATTTTGTATGCTCCTGGCATCGTGCCGGTGTAGCTCAGTGGTTAGAGCGAACGACTCATAATCGTTAGGTCACTGGTTCGATTCCAGTCACCGGCACCACATATCCCCTTTTACCGTTCCAGCAACCCACCATGCCCCAGTTCGATAATGTCGCGCCGGGTAATATACTCGCCGCTTAGCAATCGCGGCAGCAGAAGATCAACAATGTTGGTTGCACGGGAGCGGACGCAGCCGGGCGCGCCAAGGATCGGTATACTGCGTGGCGTTCCGTCGTCCAGGTATGCCAGTAAGAGCAGGTTCCCCGGTTCGACTGGCGCACCGTAGTGTTCGATACGTCCGCCAGCCATCCGGATCCCCTGCGGTGTCACGTCATCGCGGTCCATAATCGACGTTTCACCGGCAGTGATTAGCAGATCGTTGCCAGCAGCACGGAGCGCAGCAATCCCTTCCGCTACCTCGCATTCGTCTAGTGTGGCGTAGCGCACCGCGCCTACCGTCGAGCCAAGTTCTGTCACACGGGCTTCGATGGCAGGAAGAACCAGGCGCGTGATGCGCTCGCGTGCTTCAGGGCTGACGACCAATAGCACGCCAACCCGCCGTTGCTGCAACAGTCGCACCCCTATGACGCCGCCAGCTTCGACGCCAATCCGCTCCGCCTGTTGAACCAGCGCTTCGGGCAACGCAAATGGAATGATTTTGATCGTTGCAACGCGCCTGCGCTGGCGGACCAGCGCGTGGTTCGGTAGCGTGGCAATGGTCAGTCCGTCAATCGAATTGATTGCCAGGAGTGCTGCTTCATCCACTGCGACCACCCCGTCCGCCTCGGCAAGCAGGTTCACCCGGCTATGCACGGCGTCGGTCGCTGTCACACCCGGACGGCAGACGACAGCAGCGAGACGCCTGGCAGCTTCGTCTTCGTGAACATCACCTGGCTCCAGCACTGCCACGCGCACTGATGTGATCCCCAGTGTGCGCAGGCGCGTCACATCATCATCGGTCAGGCGCTTTCCCTTCGGCAGCACCTTGTGTCCGGCGGCATCAGCGATATTATGACGTAAAATATGACCGACTGCCTGATCGATGGGGAGCGTCGCAAGAAACATAGCGCAACCTCATTATTCATACGTCAAGCAAACGGCGGGCGCGCGTGTAGGCTTCGGGCGTATCGATGTCAAGCAACGGGCGCTCATCATCAAAATGGATGAGGTGCACCCGCGCTGGATCGCGGGCAATTACCCCGCGCGCTCCCTGATCCCCTTCGATAGTCAACAATTCTGCGAAAACCGACCGGTCAAACAGCACTGGATTGCCACGCACGCCAGCGAATACTGGCGCAACAATCGGTACGCGCCGGTCGCGCCAGGCATCGATCAGCGCATTGATGATTGCAGCAGTTACGAACGGCTGATCGCTGAGCAGGATGAGTGCCGCCTCGACACTGGTAGAGAGCGCAGCAATACCGGCGCGCAGCGAGGTGCTCTGACCCTCCCCTGCACGCGGATTAGGCACGATCCGGATCGGCAGGTTGGCAAGCGCTGCTGCAACTGCTGCATCAGCGTCGGCGGTGACAACGATGACCTCATCGAGGGCGGCAGCGAGCGCAGTTGCGGCAATCACATGCACAAGCGGACGACCGCCCCAATCGAGGAGCTGCTTGGGCTGCCCCATGCGCAATGAAGACCCGGCTGCCAGGATGATGCCTGTGATCATAATCAGCGAATGCGCAGTTGTTCCCACAATTCCGTGAGCAGCACACCACACTGTTCGACACATGCGGTTCGGTGATAAGCAACAGGAAGACTGTCAGTACTGCCAGAAAGAACGCAATCACACCGTGTTGCACAGCGGATCGCCTGTGAACGTTTAGCCTGATACAACTGGGGAAGAGTGGAAGGAGCGGTCGTCATACGATACATCGCAGACCACAGTCTGCGCTCCTGTCACACAAGGGCGTCATCGTCCCTGAGCGGCACTGTGCAGATCGTCGTTCTGGATGATAGCACGCAATGTGCGTCAGTGCAACGCGCGACTCGCAAGCGCTCAGAGAAGAACTGCGTATGCTATAATGCATCCCCGATGGGCGTATTATCGCCCTTCCATGCGTATCGCGTTCGGCGCACGCACGCGAGGGGCATGTTCGCATAGGGATATGCCGAACACAGCGCTGGCACAATTCACACGGCACGCGACGCATTTCCACACGTTGCTGTGAACAACGGACGTTTCACAACAGCACATTCCATCCGTCCGCGAAACGCGGAGGAGATCCAATGAAAGCATTCTTCGAGAAACTACTTGGCTTTGGTTCAGATCGCGCAATCAAGCAGATCGAACCGATCGTGCGGCGGATCAACAGCCTCGAACCATCGGTCGAGGTGCTCTCTGATGCCGAACTGCGCGCCAAAACCGACGAATTCAAGCAGCGTCTTACCGACGGCGAAACACTTGACGATCTGCTTCCCGAAGCGTTTGCCGTCGTGCGCGAGGCGGCGCGCCGCACGATTGGTCAGCGCCACTATGACGTGCAGTTGATGGGCGGCATTGTGCTGCACCAGGGCAAGATCGCCGAGATGAAGACTGGCGAAGGCAAAACGCTGGTGGCGACCCTGCCGCTCTATTTGAATGCACTGACTGGCAAAGGGTGTCATCTGGTTACAGTTAACGACTATCTGGCGAAAGTCGGCGCAGGATGGATGGGACCGATCTACCATCTGCTCGGTCTGAGAGTCGCTACCATTTCGCACGAATATTCGGCGATCTACGATCCGGATTATGTTGATCCAAAGGCGAACCCCGACGATCAGCGTCTGGTTCACTGGCGTCCCTGCACGCGGCGCGAAGCCTACCTTGCGGATATTACCTATGGGACGAACAACGAGTTCGGGTTCGACTACCTGCGCGACAATATGGCATGGGACCTTGCGCAACTGGTGCAGCGTGAACTGCACTACGCGATTGTCGATGAAGTAGACAATATTCTGATCGACGAGGCGCGCACGCCGTTGATCATTTCTGGTCCAGCGCAGGAGAGCGGTGATGAATATCGCCGGTTTGCCGCATTGGTGCGCCATCTCAAACCCAGCCCCTACACGCCCGACCAGATCAAGAGGCAGATGATCGAGGATCCAGAGGGCGATTTTGTGATTGAACCACGCTCGAAGAGTATTCAGTTGACCGATCAGGGCGTGGCGAAGATTGAGCGATTGTTGAAGATTCCTGAGGGTGAGTCGCTCTATGACCCAAAATATTACCGTCTGACTCACTATCTGGATAATGCGCTGCGAGCGGAGTTCGTCTACCAGCGCGACCGGGATTACATTGTGGAAAATGGTGAGGTCATCATCGTCGATGAGTTCACCGGTCGCAAGATGCCAGGGCGCCGCTGGTCCGATGGTCTGCACCAGGCAGTGGAGGCGAAGGAAGGAGTGAAGCCGCGCCAGGAGAATGTCACCCTGGCGACGATCACGTTCCAGAACTACTTCCGCATGTACCAGAAACTCGCCGGCATGACTGGAACTGCCTACACTGAACGGGAGGAGTTCGCCAAAATCTACAATCTGGAAGTCGTCGTTATTCCGACGCACCGCCCGATGATCCGCAAGGATTATGATGACCAGATCTACCGGACGGAGAAGGCGAAATTCGAGGCAGTGATCCGAGAAATCGAGGAGATGCATACCATCGGGCGACCGGTGTTGGTCGGCACCACATCGGTCGAGACTTCAGAGCGGTTGAGCGACATGCTGAAGCGGCGTGGCATCAAGCACCAGGTGCTGAACGCCAGGTACCATGAACGTGAAGCGCGGATTGTGGCACAGGCAGGGCGCAAGGGCGCAGTAACTATTGCCACGAATATGGCGGGGCGTGGCACCGACATTCTGCTAGGCGGCAACCCGGACGGTCTGGTTGAAGAGATCCTTGCTCAACGCGGCATTAAGATCGAACATGCGACGCCGGAGCAGATCCGAGAAGCAAGGGAAGAAGCGCGACGCATTACTGAGGCTGAGGGCAAAGAGGTACGCGAACTGGGTGGGTTGCACGTCATTGGCACCGAGCGTCACGAAGCGCGGCGTATTGATAACCAGTTGCGCGGACGCGCCGGTCGCCAGGGCGATCCCGGTTCTTCGCGCTTCTTTCTATCACTTGAAGATGACCTGTTGCGGCGCTTCGGTCCGATGGACCGTATCAAACGGCTAATGGAGCGGCTCGGCGTCGATGACAGCCTGCCGATCGAAGCGGGGTTGATCAATCGCACAATCGAAAGTGCTCAAACCCGTGTCGAAGGGTACAACTTCGACATACGCAAACATACCGTCGAGTTCGATGATGTAATGAACAAGCAACGCGCGGTCATCTACGCCGACCGGCGCAGGATTCTGGAAGGCGAGAACATGCGCGAGCGGGTGCTCGACATGATCGCCGATGAGGTGCATGCGCTGGTTGAACGCTACCTGCCGGAGACGAAGGGGCGCGCCGACGACTTCGAGGAGTGGGATATCGAGGGATTGGTGCGCGCAGCGCGCGCAATCGACCCGTTGCTCAACGAAACGAAACTGTCGCCGGATCAACTTGGACATCTCTCGCGCCAGGAGATCGAAGATGCAATCATGCAGGCAATCGAGGAGGACTACCAGGAGCGCGAGAAAGCCATCGGCGAAGAGAACATGCGCTATGTTGAACGGCGCATGATGCTTGGCGCTATCGACCGTCAATGGATCGATTATCTGACTGGCATGGAGGATCTGCGTCAGGAGATCGGATTGCAAGCTGTCGCGCAGCGTGACCCGCTTATTGAGTATCAGCGGAATGCCTACGCGATGTTCGAAGAACTGAAAGCCAATATCCAGCGCGACATCGTTTACCAGATTATTCCGGTTTCCTTCCAGTATGAGCAGCATCTGCGCCAGGTGGAAGCTGAGCAGCAGCAACGCCTGATCGCTGCGCAACAAGCGGGCGCCGCCGATGGTCATTCAAAGAGATCGCGAACGGTTCGCTACAGTGTGCGTCTCCCCGGTCGCAACGATCCCTGCCCGTGCGGAAGCGGGAAGAAGTTCAAGGTCTGCCACTGGGGTCGCGAGGAAGAACTGATCGCTCTGCTGCAACAGCGCCAGACGGATCAGCAAGCGGCGGGTGCTGCGGATACGTCGGCGCAACTGGCGCCAAAAGCAACGGCGACCAGATCGCTAACATCACAGGTTCCGCGTGGACGTGCTGCCCCGCCACCGGCGAACCCACAACCACACAGCGGCAAATCGCCTGCCCAGGCGCCGCGCGGCAAGGATGCATCCGCCCGAAAGAAGTGAATCAATCGATAAGGTGATAGACCTATGAAAACTATTTTGCGACCGCGACCGGTCTTGCTGGTCATCCGCGACGGTTGGGGCGAACGTGATGAGATCGAGGGGAACGGAGTCAAACTAGCGCACACGCCATACGATGACCGCTGGCGCGCTGAATGCCCCTTTACGCTGGTGCGCGCCGCTGGCAAGGATGTCGGCCTGCCGACCGGTCAGATGGGCAATTCTGAAGTGGGGCATTTGAACCTGGGCGCCGGGTTCGTTGTGCGTCAGGATATTACGGTGATCGACGACTCGATTGCCGATGGAACGTTTTTCACCAATCCCGTGCTCTGTACTGCTTTCCGCACTGTCAGGGACCGCAACACGGCACTGCACCTGATGGGGCTGCTCGGTCCAGGCGGTGTGCACAGTCACGTCAACCATACCAAAGCGTTGCTCGAACTGGCGAAACGCGAAGGTCTAAAGCGCGTCTACGTGCATCTCTTCACCGATGGGCGCGATACCATGCCGCAGAGCGGGATTGAATTTGCGCGTGATCTGCTCGCATTTATGGCAGAACGCCAGATTGGTCGGGTTGCTTCGGTAGTGGGGCGATATTATGCGATGGACCGCGACAAACGCTGGGAGCGCACCAGACAGGCGTATGATCTGCTGACGAAAGGTGTCGGGCGTCCTGCCCCCGACGTGCTGACGGCGATCCAGCGCTCGTATGACGAAGGCGTGACCGATGAGTTCATTAAGCCAGCGGTGATCGTGGACGAGGCTGGCCAACCGGTGGCGACCATCGGCGACGGCGATGCAGTTGTCTGCTTCAACTTCCGCGCCGACCGGGTGCGACAGATCAGCCGCGCCTTCACCTTGCCCGACTTCGATGGCTTCGAGCGTGAAATGTTGCGCGACCTGATCTATATCGCGATGACCGAGTACGAGAAGAACATGCCGTACCAGGTCGCGTTCCAGAACGACGATGTGGCTGTGCCGCTGGCAAAAGTGATCAGCGACGCCGGACTGCGACAGTTCCACGCAGCGGAAACCGAGAAATATCCGCATGTCACTTTCTTTTTCAACGGTGGACGCGAGCACCCCTTCCCTGGCGAAGACTGGCAGATTGTGCCTTCGCCGAAGGACGTGCCAACCTACGACCTCAAACCGGAAATGAGCGCCTACGGCGTGCGTGATGTCGTGCTACAAGCAATCGCGTCCGATCAGTACGATTTCATTCTGGTCAACTACGCTAACCCCGATATGGTTGGGCACACTGGCGTAATCCCGGCAGTGGTAAAAGCGTGCGAAGTTGTCGATGAATGCACCGGTGCAATCGTCGATGCAGTGGTTGCGCGTGGCGGTGTGGCGCTTGTCATGGCGGACCACGGTAATGCCGAACTCATGATCGACCCAGAAACTGGTGGACCTCACACTGCCCACACAACCAATCCAGTGCCTGCCTATCTTATCGCCGCTCCGGGTCTGGGGCTGGACAAGGGGCAGGTGGCGTTGCGCGATGGCGGACGGCTCGCCGATGTCGCGCCGACGATCCTCGATCTGCTGGGCCTGGATCCAGCACCGCAGATGACCGGCAAGAGCCTGATAGTGCGGTGAACAGTCCCCTCGTAGGCGCAGCAACCGGCAGGCGAAGGCACTACCTTCGCCTGCCCGTGTGACCGCCATACCCTCTGAGCAAACGGTGCACCCGTTGCCGCGCGACCGCTCTGACGCTCCGTATTTACCCTGCTTGCAACCTATGCGAACATATGTTACTGTGATACTGTCTGATTTCGGATCGGCACCAGAGCGACAGTTATGGCTCGCGCAAAGCAATCATCAGGTCGCAAATCGGCAAGTGCACGTCGGAAACGCACCAGTGCGGCATCACCTCCTGCGCTGCGTCCTGAGCATCAGCGCGAATTGTTCGCACTTGGTCTCATTGCAGTCGCAGCAGTAACGGTCGTTTTCTATGTGACCGGTACGGCTGGCGTGATCGGCGCGTCATGGGTCGAACTGACCCGCCGCCTGCTGGGATGGGGCGCTCTGGTGGTTCCGCTATCGCTTGGATTGTTGGGGCTGGCAATCCTCCTCCAGGAACAGTACGAGGATGTGCGTCTGACCAGTGCGACAGTGATCGGCACGGCACTGGTGCTGCTGGCACTGCTGGTGCTGCTGGAGTTTTCGATCGGCGTGCGCGAGGGTCTCAATGCGCGCATCGGCGAAGGGGGCGGTATCGCTGGGTACGCCGTACTAGCGCTTCTCTCACAGGCAATTGGACGACCAGCGGCATTTGTGGTTGCATGTCTGACAGGGCTGGCGGGTATCTTGCTGACCTTCGACATTACCCTGCACGAGTTGTTCTCGTCGCTGCGCGATAGCTTTGCGCGTTTCTGGGCGACGGTGTGGAACCCTGGTCAGAAACGCGCGGCGGAGTCGTCTGTACCGGCGGTGCGCCAGCCAGCAACTGACAAAAATGCAGCGACGAACGATGTTCCACCGTTGCAGTCCGGCGTCGACGATATTGTGCCCACACCGATTGCTGAACGTCCGACGCGCGCCAGTCTGTTTCAGCGCCCCGAAACGCGTGCACATCGCACACAAGCGCAACAACAAACTGCTGAGCCTGCACCCAAGGCTGAGTTGGGAAGCGCTTCCCCCGACAATACGACGCTACTCACCAATCTGCTGACAACACCGGTGCCACGTGCACCTTCGGAAGTCGCGCAAAAAGTGCTCGAAGAATTCGAGATCTCGCCGACGCACCGCGCCTGGCCCCTGCCATCGCTTGACGTGCTGGAAAGTTACCCGGAAGGCACGATCACTGATGAAGAGAAACGGCTGCGGTCACGCCTGATCGAAGAGACACTGGCGAGTTTCAAAGTTGAGGCGCAGGTCGTCGGGGTGAATACCGGTCCTGCCGTAACGCAGTTCGAACTGCAGCCAGCAGTTGGCGTCAAGGTTTCCAAAATCACCACACTGGAAAAAGACCTGGCGCTGGCGCTAGCGGCGACGTCCATCCGCATCGAAGCACCTATTCCCGGCAAGAACGTGATCGGCATTGAGGTTCCCAACTCGGCAATCTCAATCGTCGGTATGCGCGAAGTGATCGAGAGCGAAGAGTTCGAGCGCGCAAAAGGGCGGCTGAAATGGCCACTTGGTAAGGATGTCTCCGGAACGCCAGTGATTGCCGCGCTCGACCGGATGCCGCACGCGCTGATGGCTGGTGCGACCGGCACCGGCAAGAGTGCGGGTATTAATGCTCTGGTCTGCTCGTTGCTGCTCAAACACACCCCTGACGAATTGAAGTTCATCATGGTCGACCCGAAGATGGTCGAGTTGATCGTCTACAATCGAATCCCGCATATGCTCTCGCCGGTTGTGACAGAACTCGAACGGGTGGTGCCAACGTTGAAGTGGGCGACACGCGAGATGGAGCGCCGGTACAAAGTGTTCGCACGTTATGGTTTTCGCAACATTGAAGGGTACAACAGCGCTGCACGTCGCCGCGCCGATCTCGAACCGCTCCCCTACATTGTTATCATCATTGATGAACTGGCAGACCTGATGATGATGGCGCCGGACGAGGTTGAGACGCTAATCTGCCGCCTGGCGCAGATGGCGCGCGCAACTGGCATTCACCTCGTCATCGCCACGCAGCGCCCATCGGTTGATGTGGTGACCGGGTTGATCAAGGCGAACTTCCCGACCCGGATCGCTTTTGCTGTCACTTCGCAGACCGACTCGCGCGTCATTCTCGATATGAACGGTGCCGAACAGTTGCTTGGGCGCGGCGATATGCTCTATATGGCGGCGGATGCGGCGCGCCCGATCCGTCTGCAGGGCACCTGGGTCTCAGAGGCGGAAGTGGAGCGGATCGTGCAGTTCTGGCGCAATGCTACGCCGCCGGAAACGGGTGACGAGCAGAAGAAAACTGGCGCGGCAACGAAGGAACAACCCGACGAACAGAGCAGCTTGCAACCGCCTGGCGAGTTTCTCAGCTCAGCCGAACAGGATGAACTGCTGCCACAGGCGATCAAACTGGTGCAACAGCACTCACGCGCATCAGCGTCGCTGCTACAACGCCGGCTACGCATTGGCTACAGCAAAGCGGCACAACTTATCGACTTGCTCGAACAACAGGGGATCGTCGGTCCAGCGGAAGATGGACGCAGTCGAGAGGTGTTGAAGCGACTCGAACAAGGCGATGAAATGTAAGCGCCGGGTAGCCGCCATTGCCCAATCCCGCCCTGTGTCGCTTCTACCAGATGGAATCAGACAATCTCCACATCGCGCCCATATGCCTTGCGGAACAACCTCGCTCCGCGGTTAGCATCCCAGATCTCCACAGTTGCATCACCAACTGTGCGCGCCGTCATCCGGATCGTATCGCCAATCTCGACAGTAATATCCTGCACTACCTGACACTTCCGACGCTCCAGGTATTCGGCGATCCGGAGCAATGCCGCCAGTCGGGAAACGCGCGGCTCATCGTCGGGATGCAGCAGTTCGCGCAGCGATCCGAGCGACACATCTCCCTTGCGGTGGAACTGCACCAGGAGCGCGATCAGCGCAATCTCGCGATGGGTGAACCCCTGCAACGCGCTGTTCAGCACCAGATACGCCCCGTGTTTATGATGGTCGTAATAGTTGACCGCCAATCCAATATCGTGCACGGTTGCCGCGTAAGCGAGGAGCGTGCGTTCCCACTCGCCATAGTTGTGCAGCGGGCGCAGCTGGTCGAACATCGACAACGCCAGATCGCGCACCCTGGCAGCGTGCAACACCTCGTAGTTGTAGATGCGCGCCAGGTTCTGCACGCTGAAACTGCGCATATCGGCGAACAACGGCGGTTGCTCGCCAACCAGGAAGTGCTCGTAGAAAATCCCTTCGCGCAACCCCTGACCGCCGACGGTCAGCGCTTCGAACCCGCCACGACGCATCAGGTGCGCCAGGATGACAGCGCCGGGAAGGATGAGATCGGCGCGATCACGCCGCAGACCGGGAACTTCCTCACGCTGGCGCTGGTTCATGCCGCGCAGGCGTTCGATCAGCGCCTCGAGACGATCGCGTGTCAGTACGTATCCGTGAATGCGATCAAGGGGATAGGTGTGTACTTTTTGATCGATCTCCGCCAGCGTGCGGATTGTGCCGCCAATGCCGACCAGCATCGGACCCTGATCGACGCTCAACCAGTCGAGCGCGGCAAAATAGTCGGCAATGCCTGCTTCGAGTGCGCGAAAATCCTTAGGGCTAATCGGGTCGGAGTGAACAAACCGTTCCATCGCACGCAACGCACCGATGGGCTGACTGAACCAGCGCAGAAAGCCGCGCCCACGCACCTGCGACACCTGCGTGCTGCCGCCCCCAATATCGATGACGAACCCATCGCGCAGGTCGATCGAATTGACAACGCCGAGGTAACCGTAGTATGCCTCCTCGCGCGCGCTGAGCACCCGCATCGCCAGACCCGCTTCGGCGGCAATACGGGCAATGAATTCCGCCTGATTGGTCGCCTCGCGGACAGCGCTCGTCGCGACCGGAACAATTGTCTGTACACGCTCCGAGTGACTCAGAGTATGGAACAAACGCATCGTTGCAACTGCTCTATCCATCGCTGATGGTTTCAGCCGACCGTCGGGACCAATGCCCTCTGCCAGGCGCACGCTTTCGCGCACTTCGTCGAGCAGGCGGAAGGAGTGATGTGGCGTGTATCCCATCACGATCATGCGCGTGGTGTTCGATCCTAGATCGATAATGCTGATGCGTTTTTGCATAGGGGCCACTCCGATGCCTCTCGCTTTGCATGCATCGGTGGAGTTACAGGAAGAGCGTCTGGCTCAATTTGTGCAGGCGCCGTTCCATCCGCACAGCTGCTTCTCGGTACATCGCGCAGTGTTTTCGCACCGTCGCAAGTTCACGTTGCAGTGCAAGCGCCCAAATGGCAAAAGCGGCGATAATGACAAGCCAGAAAATCGTGCGCATAGCAGTGTCCTCAGAGGTGCAATTGCGGAACTCTCGTCCATCTATCATTCTACTCGATCCCAACCGGAGAAACAACCGGTAGACGACACCAGCGCATTGTATGAGGGGCGTATTGGTACAGGAGCTATGTCGTAATCAGGTTGATTGCCTCGTGGTAAGATAGCCGGGACGTCGTTCGCACCCGGCGCAGCGGCAATCCGTTCGCGGGTTGAGCCTGCGCCGCATCTGACAACAGGAAGGAACACGTATGTCCACCCCTCTTCGCATTGGCGTCGTCGGCGCCGGCGCGGTCGTTGTTCACGGTCATGTCCCCGCACTCCAGGCGATACCCGGCGTCCAGGTGACGGCGATCTGCGACACGAACCTGGCGCGTGCACAGGAGGTCGCCGCAAAGTTCCACATCCCTTGCGTTTTTGCCGATTACCGTGATCTGATTGCACTGGACGAGGTTGATGCGATCACTATCGCAGTTCCGAACGTGTTTCATGCGCCTATCGCAATTGCGGCACTGGAAGCAGGGAAGCACGTGCTATGTGAGAAACCGCTGGCGACCAGTGTCGAAGACGGTGAGGCGATGGTTGCTGCCGCCGAAAAAGCCGGCAGGATACTCGCCATCAACATGAGCAATCGTCCGCGCCCTGAAATCCTGATGCTTCGCCAGATGGCGCAGGCAGGAAAGTTTGGCAAAATTACCTATGCATTGGGACGAATGCTGCGGCGCAATGGTATTCCCGGCTACGGCTCGTGGTTTACGCGCAAAGAACTGGCTGGCGGCGGCGCAACGATGGATATTGGCGTACACATGCTCGACATGGTGTACTGGATCCTCGGGTTTCCGCCGGTCAGTGCAGTGCGCGGCGAGATCCAGGCAGTCCACGGACCCTACGAGCGCGGACTCGGCGGATGGGGCGCCGACCGCGTGCCGGGCGGTGTATTCGACGTGGACGACCTGGCGGCGATCCATCTGCGCCTGGCGAATGGCGGGTTAGTGACGATTGAGGTCACCTGGGCGATCCACGCGCGCAACGAAGAGCGTATTCAGATTGCTGGCGATCTGGCAGGTGCGGATTACTTCCCCGATCTGTACGGCAGGGATCATCCTCTGCGTATCTACCGCTTCGAGGATGGAGTGTCGGTTGAGATCGCGCCCGATATACCGAAGAAAGAATGGGCATGGGCGGAAGGGTTCCGCCACTTTGTTGCCGCCTGTCGCGGCGAAGGCGCACCGCTCGCGACGGGCGCCGAAGGACTGGCAGTGCTGCGTCTGCTCGATGCTGCCTATCGCTCGGCAGCCGCAGGGAAAGAGTTAAGGGTGGACGGTTGAACACGACCGTAACGGTTTTCCCCTGAACCCCCATCGCGGTGCAGCCATCCTGCATGGCACGACCGTTGAGGTCGCCACCTCGTCTGGTTGAACGTAACCTCAACGGTCCTCCACGCCCCATCATGGTACAGTTCTTCTGACGATTGTTGAGGTCGCCAGTTCAGGTGAGCGTATATCAGTGCCAGAAAAGGAGTGAACGCTGTAGTTTTGGAAGATCTATGGGTATTGCCAGATTACATCGGTAAAGATATTGGCAGAAAACTATTCGAGCATGCAATCAAACAGGCGCAACTATCCGGCGCTGATCATCTCGAACTGGATGCTGACCCAAATGCAACACCTTTTATACGCGAATGGGTTGTCGCGTTGTCGGAGAACGTATATCAGAATGGGGGCGGGCTGTTCCGCATATGGCCTACGATCTACGAATTCAGAAAACGACGTTTGATCGATGAACAAGGCGTGACCTCAACGCTGAGCGCTCGTACATCGACAATGAGCATTATAGCAGGTCTCAGATACGTTGACCCCTGTTCGGATCTGCCGCGTCGCGCGAGACGCCCGCTTCCAGCGGAGTGTAGACCGAAATTTATTTCGGTCATCGCGTGGGGCGCGCGACTCCGGGAATGTTCAACCCCGTCCATTGGGTTCAACCTTTGTGAGAACTGCTATAAGTCCGCTATTCCGCACGAGCCGTCGGGCTCAGATTGAGAAATAAATCCGCTATTCCGCACGAGCCGTCGGGCTGAAGCCCTCGGCTAGGCGAGGCGAAGCCCGACGGCGCGGGCTATAGCGGATTATTTATTCAAAGACCATAAGCCCTCGGCTATACGGGGCGAAGCCCGCCTGCGCGGGCTATAGCGGATTATTTATTCAAAGACCATAAGCCCTCGGCTATACGAGGCGAAGCCCGCCTGCGCAGGCTATACCGGACTTAATTCTTTAAAGATCATTTGCCCGCACGAGCGGTGTCACGCCCGACGACGGACGATGTCGGATGTCTTCTCTTACCGACCGACGTGCATGTCGGTCGCCGCGCGGGGCGCGCAATGGTGATTGCAGGAGAGTGTTCAACGTATCCAGCAGATTCAACCCCACACCCTGTCGCCGCGCCGGGGACTCGCACTGCACGATTCAGCGCTCCTCGACCAGCAGGCGCTGATACTCCAGGCGGTAGTCTGCTGCGGACCTGTGGTCGCCCGCCTCCTCAAGCCAGCGCGATCAGCGTTTCCACAGCCTTGAGCTGCACTGCACGGTACTGAATCCGGCACCCGATGGCCAGGGCCTCTTCAAGACACTCCACTGCCCGTTGCCGGTCGCCCCGCAGCCGCAGCGCCTCCCCCAGATACCGGAGGGCGTAGGCCGCCCCCTCCTGGTCGTCAGTGGCTCGAGCGAGGTTCAGCGCCTGCTGATAATACCCCTGCGCCGCCGTCACCTTAGCTTGCCACAGCAGCGCATCCCCCAGACCCACGAGGGCGCGGGCCTCCCCCTGCCAGTCGCCGATGTCCAGCGCCTGCTGATAATACCCCTGCGCCGCCGTCACCTTAGCTTGCCGCAGCAGCGCCTCCCCCAGACGCAGGAGGGCGCAGGCCTCCCCCTGCCGGGCGCCAATGGCCCGATAGATGTCCAGCGCCTGCTGATAATTGCGCTGCCTGCCACAAGTCCTGCATTGCCAGCGCCTCCCCCAGACCCACGAGGGCGTGGGCCGCGCCCCGCCGGTCGTCCAGACGCTGCGCCATTGCCAGAGCCTGCCCAGGAGTGCGGTGGCGTCGGCATACTGGTAGGCGCTCGTGAACGCCTTGCCCAGGTCGAGCAGCCGTTGCAGCACGTCGGACGAGTCGGGCTGGCGCGGCAGCCACCAGCGCAGCAACATTCCGTTCCGCAGCGGCTGTTCCTGCTCCAGGGTGCGCACCCGCTCCTCCAGCGCCGCTACGCGCTCCGGCTGCTCCCCGGCAAGGACGATGGCGTGTACCAGCTCCGCCTTCGCTGCATCCCGCTTGCCTGTAGTCCGGGCTAGGTCAACCCGCGCCAGCGCCGCCGTCCAGGCCAGCTCCGTCCGCTGCGGCGCAAACCGCTCAACCGCCGCCACCATCCGTCGCGCCAGCGCCACGTCGCCGGAGCGGGCCTTGGTCGCCACCTGCTGCGCGAACTCCTCATCCGGGATCACCTCGCCCGCCTGGAGCCAGATGTTCAGGGCTTCGACGAGACGACCCTTTCTGGCATAGTCAGCCAATGCCCGCGCACAGGAGTCGCGGAGGCGCTGCGGTTCGCGCCGGGCCAGCCGGGCCAGGGCAGCCTGGCGAACGACCGGGTGCAACTCCTCGCCGCTCATCATGCCCCGGTTCCCCAGGTCACGAATGAGCGGGTCGAGGTCGTCCGGCAACCCATCGATCTGCAACGCCCGGATGGCATCGCGATCTGCGAAGTTGGGCAGCACGCAACCGAAACGCACCAGCCGGCTCAACCGCTCTCCCTCCTTGCCGCCGCGTTCGAGCCGCTCGATGAAGCGCGCGACCAGAAACTCCTCGACCACGTGCAGGCTGGCTTCACCACCCGGTTGGGGCGGCAGCGCGAAGTCGGCTGTCCCCAGCGTCTCACTTTGGGCGCGCGCCTGTTCGACCTCGTGCAGGCACAGCCACAGCAGCAGCGGTACGCCCTGGCAGAGGCGGAGGATCGCCTCGCGCAGTGCCTGATCGGTCACTCCCGAACGGGTGAGCCAGGCGCGGCACGAAGCGTCGTCGAGCCGGTCAAGGTCGCAGGTGAGCAGGTGCGGCGCGGCGCTGTTTGCGGGGCGATCCTCGGCGCGGCCCGCGCAGATCAGCAGCACCCGTTCGTTCAGGCTGCCGCTGCACAGGCTGCGTAGCTCCTCCAGCACGTCGTAACTGGCTCGTTCCAGGTTGTCAACCAGCAGGACCAGCAGCCGACCCGGACGGTAGCCGGTCACGCCGGGCGGCACGGTGACGGTCTCCGGCAGTTGCCAGGCAACCAGCTCGACAAATGCCTTGCGCAGATCTGGCATTGGCACAGTGGTTTCAACCCCGGGCTGCTCATCAAGATTGACCGTCACATTTCCGATCTTGCCACCATTGAGCGCCCTTAAGAAGAAGGTGAAGAAGAAGTAAGGTGCAGCCCATCTTTTTCTTCAGCCAGATCTTCTGCTGTTCCGGACGCCGTAACAGCGTCTCACAGGGGTGCAGGGTGTCCTCGCTGAAGAACAGCGCCCGGCGTCGGGTCGTTCTGCCAGTGGCGCGCAGACCGTTGAGTAGCGCCCGGTAGAAACCCTCGGGCGTCATCTGGTCGTCGAGCGCGATAGAGATGCAGGGCGTGACGGCCAGTCTCCGCGCTTCGGCGGCGATCTGCGCCAGCAGGGTGCTCTTGCCGATGCCGCCAATGCCGCGAAAGCCGATCTGCCCCCCTACGCGCTGCTCGATCAGGCGCTTCACCATGCCAAGTTCAGCGTCGCGACCGTAGAACGATCCGGGTGGAAGGGCTGCGCTGGCCATAGCTTGCCCCGGCTACAACTTGCGTTTGACCTTTACATTGCCGATCTTGCCTTTGTCGGCGAGGGCGCTGAAGTCCTGCGCTGCTCCCTCGATCTCGACGCGTCCGAATCTTGCCCTCATTCTTTGCGATGATCTCGTCCTTGCTGCCTGCGGGTGGACTGTCGTCGCCCTTCGGCGTCAACTTGATCGTGGGGGGCCAGCCGATTTCGATCTCGCCAATCGTGATCTTGCCCCTGACGACGAAGATGATCAGCAGGATGACAAGCAACGCAGCGGCGCCAGTGATGGTGTAGAGCGTCCAGTCAGTCATAGTCGCTCACTTTCGTCTCGCGGTGCAGGGCACGCCGCCAATGCCCGGCAAGGCAATCGGATATGCGGGTTATCGCCCACAATGGGCAAACCCTGTCAGAGAAGCGTGTGCTGCAACGGCTGCAAGTCTGTGCACACCTTTGTCAGGTTAACGCCTGGGGCAGGTGTTGAGTTACCGGAAGCAAGTATAGCACGGCGCTCGCGCCACCGACAAGGGGCGAGATTAACTCAAGTCCATCATTGCGCACGCAGCCGGGGCGTAGAAGGCATCGGCAGCGCACCAGAATTGTGAACCGTAACGTTCGATCAGCCGGGCTGCACCACTCGCTTCGAGTGTGCGCAGTGCCTCATGAACCTGATCCGGCGCCCAGCGCGTCAGTGCGCGTTCCAGTTCCGTGACACGCATCGGGTGGCGCGCGATGATGGCGAGGATCGCTTCAACTGGCGTGGCATATCCGCGCAGGTCGAAACTTCCTTCCGCCGGATGGACCACGTGCGCGGATGCGCCGAGAATCGCCGTCGCGCGCATCAACCCCCCGGCATTGGGCGGTTCGACCCAGGGCTCAGCCGGAGGACGCTCTGGCAGCGTGATGTCGATCCGGTCGGGCTGAATACGCTGCAACGCCGATGCCAGATCGCGCAACGCTTCCTCGCTATCATTCACACCACGCACCAGCATCACCTCGACCCACAGTTTCCCGCGGTATTCGGCGCGGAATGCGACCAACCCTTCCAGCAGGCGCTCGAACGTCGTTTCGGGGTGCGGACGGTGCAGCGCACGATAGACCGACGCCGAGCCAGCGGAAAACGTCGGCATCACTGCATCTGCGGCGCAGAGGTCTGCCCGCACGTCGGGCGAATAGAGGAGCGCGCCGTTGGTAATGACAGCGAGCGGCAACGTGGTCATGCGCTTGATGGCGCGGATCAGTTCCCCAATCTCACTGTGCAACGTCGGCTCGCCCGATCCAACAATCGTGACCCAGTCGATCTCATCGGGAGCTCGGGTCGCCAGCGCTTGTTCGAGTTCGCTCAGAATGACTGGCAGCGGAACATACACGCGACGTTCGTTGGTCAGCGGGCGCGTTCGTCCCAACTGACAGTAGACGCAGTTCCAGTTGCAGGTCTTTAGCGGCACGGGGTCGACCCCCAGTGAACGTCCAAGCCGCCGCGAAGGGATGGGACCGAAAACGCACGCCATCCTGCACTCCTCCGTCTGCAGAGCATCCGCTACACTGTGATGGTGTCGATAGTATTTCCACCATCATGCCATGGTACCTTACCAGGTGGTGCATCTGAGGAGAGACTTTTGTAGTAGAGGGTTGCATCCCAACAACGAAAGTGTAGCGTTAACCATCGAGACGCCAGGAGCGCCGGGCGAGAAAAATGAAGATCGGGAAATAAATCTCAGTATGCGCCTCGTGCCGTCGGGCTAAGGAATAGCCGATAGCCGATACGAGAGCTTGCCGTCGGGCTGAGTAATAGCCGATACACGATAACCCGATAGGAGAGCTTGCTGTCGAGCTAAAGCCCTTGGCTCTCCAGGGCGACGCCCACCTGCGCGGACGAGAGCGGATTATTTCTTCAAAGACCATCAGCCCTCGGCTACATGAGGCAAAGCCTGCCTGCGCGGACGAGAGCGGAGTAATTGTTCAAGGACCATAAACTCTGCGGTGCGTTTTGCAACGAAGTCGTATCATGGCTCAAACGGCGGCATAACTGTACAATGCACACGAGTATGCTCGATCATTTTGACATTCTGGCGCCGGTGTACGACTGGCTGATCGGTCTACCCAATCCGGCGCGCCTGATAGCGCTCTTGCGTCTACCAACCGATGGGTGGCTGCTCGACGCTGGCGGCGGCACGGAACGTGTCGCCGCCAGATTGCGCCCATTCGTCGGCGGCTTGATCGTCAGCGATCAGTCGCGTCAAATGCTGCGACGCGCCCGCGAAAAATCGACGTTGCATCCGGTGCAGGCGCAGGTGCAACGGCTTCCTTTTCGCGACGGATTCTTCGACCGTATTCTAGTCTAGTTGTCGATGCGCTGCATCACTTTTCCGACCAGCGGGCAGCAGTGCGCGAACTAGCGCGTGTGCTTGCGCCTGGCGGAAGGCTGGTCATTGAAGAGCCGGACATCCACCGCCCGGCAGTTAAACTGGTCGCGCTGGCGGAACGTACGGCACTGATGAGAAGCACGTTCCTGGCGCCGGAAATCGTGCGTGACCTGCCGGCGGCGCAGGAACTGCACGCGCAGGTGGCAGAGCGCGACCGCTTTTCCGCCTGGATCGTCGCGGACAAGCCGTCTGGAGAAACCCGATGAACCGCACGACGACCTTTCCTCGCCGTTTCTATACCAGTCTGCACCCGTTTCTGGCAGATGTCGCCTGGTTGGTCTGGCATCGCGCGCAGTTGCAGCTGGCGCGCACCCAGCTCACACCAGCGTTCCGCGAGCGTCCGATGCTGGCAGTCACTGCGGTCAACCGCTACCGCTACTGCTCGTTCGCCCATACCCGGATGGCGCTGGCAGCTGGCGTATCGAACGCCGAGATCGCCCGGATTTTGAATCAGACCCTGGACGACTGCCCGCCTGATGAAGCGCCAGCTCTGACATATGCGTACCACTGGGCGGAAACTGACGCAACGCCGGAAGCGGCAGCGCGTGAACGCCTGTTCTGTGAGTACGGCGTTCTCCGCGCCGGGGCAATCGAGGCAGTGTTGCGAATGATACGGATGGGAAACCTGGTCAGCAATACGTTCGACTACCCGCTCTTTCGTATTTCGGGAGGACGGTTCGGAGCGACCGCTGACGATGAACGCCACAATCCTGATCATTGAGGACGAAGCCAGCATCCGCACCGTTGTGCGCGCCTATCTTGAACAGGCAGGTTTTCGCGTGCTGCCGGCGGATAGCAGACCGGAGGGGGTGGAACTGGCGCGTCGTGAGCGTCCCGATCTGGTCATTCTCGATCTCAACCTGCCGGGAATGGACGGCATGGAAGTGGCTGCACGCCTCCGTCAGAATCGGACGTCTTCATCGTCATGCTGACAGCACGGAGCGAAGAAAGCGACCGGGTTGCAGGATTGCGCATCGGCGCCGATGACTATGTGATCAAGCCGTTCAGCCCGCGCGAACTGGTTGCGCGCATCGAGGCAATTCTGCGTCGCCGTCGTTCCGCATCACCGATGATCGACCCCACCCTGCGCTTTGCGCACCTGCAGATCGACCCGGATCGGCGTGAAGTCTACGTGGGCGATCAGGCAATCGACCTGACCGCCACCGAGTTCGACGTATTGCTGGCGCTGGCGCGACGCCGCGGCAGGGTGTTGAGCCGTGAGCAGATCCTCGATCTGGTGTGGGGCAACAATTTCTACGGCACTGACCGCGTAGTGGACGTCTATGTCGGTCAGGTGCGGCGGAAACTGGAAGCAGTCGCCGGCGTGCCGCTCATTCAGACCGTGCGTGGCGTCGGGTACAAGTTCATTGATGCTGCGGTGTAATATGGGACTGTGGCGCCAACTCCGCTGGCGGATCATCGCAGCGCAGATGCTTGTCGTGATTGTCGGCGTCCTTACCCTGATCGTGACGGCGGAAACGCTGGCGGCGCGTTCAGTTGATCCCGCATTGTTGCCTGTCTTCCAGTCGGCAGTGATCCAGGCGCTGGTTGTGGCGGCGCTGGCAGCGACAATCGCCGGGCTGACGACGAGCATCCTGCTGGTGCGCGAAATCCTGCGACCGTTGCAACAACTTGCAGCCAGCAGTCGCCGGATCGCTGGCGGGAACTACGATGAGCGGGTAACGGCGCCGCTAACCGACGAACTCCGTGACGTTGCGCAGAGTTTCAATCAGATGGCGGAGACGCTGGCGCAGGTCGAGCGCCAGCGTATTACCCTGATCGGCAACGTAGCGCACGAACTGCGCACGCCGCTCGCCGGTCTGGAAGGGTACCTGGAAGGACTGCTCGACGGCGTGCTGCCGGGCGATCCTGAGACGATCTATGCCATGCAGCACGAAGTGCGGCGTCTCCGCAAACTGGTCGATGATCTTCAGCACCTCTCGCGCGTGGAAGCAGGGCAGGTTGCAATCCAGCCACAACGCTTCGATGTCGTGGCGCTGGTGCACCTTATCGTCGCGCAACTGCGACCGCAACTGATCGAACAGTACCTGCAGGTTGTGATCGAAGCGCCGGAGGAAGAAGCGCTGGCATACGCCGATCCGGATCGGACAGCGCAGGTGCTGGTAAATCTGATCGGCAACGCCATCCAATACACACCGGAAGATGGAAGTATCACGATCCGCGTGCGATGTGAGTCAACCCACGTGCAGGTGGTCGTTGAGGACACCGGCATCGGCATCCCTGCCGAAGCATTGCCCTACCTGTTTGAGCGTTTCTACCGCGTCGATCCGTCGCGAAGTCGGGCAAGCGGTGGCAGCGGGATCGGTCTGACGATTGCGCGTCACCTGGCGCGGGCAATGGGTGGCGAGATCACTGCTGCCAGCCCCGGCATCGGTAAAGGAAGTGTGTTTACGCTCATTCTACCGCGCGGGGAGATAGCTTCATGAAATGATCGCTGCGAATTTATGCTATACTCATTATATCCGCTCTCTAAACCGCGTAAGGGAGGTGCATGCTTCGGTTCGGTTGAGCACCGCCAATGTTGATGGATCATTCTCCGCGTGACCATCGTTCCATCTGAAAGGCAGGGAAGCTATGCGTACAACGAAGTGGTTGAAACTCATCAGTGCATTTGCGATCATTACACTCGCGCTGGCAGCCTGTGGCGCACCGTCCACC
>Ga0308415_1000161_pt1 | contig 28535 bp, 30 predicted proteins | sample HotsprSampleOS55_FD_203465 | JGI IMG/M metagenome (GOLD analysis project Ga0308415, IMG submission 203465) | Hot spring phototrophic mat microbial communities from Octopus Spring, Yellowstone National Park, Wyoming, United States - 20090730_OS55 ... | reverse complement strand
CCTCCCTCCTCGCGGTCATCGACCGGTGCCGGACAGCGATGGGCACCCGCCTCCTGCGCCACTGGCTTGCCCACCCCCTGCGCGACCCGGCGCGCCTCGCCGAACGCCACGACGCCGTCGGCTGGGCCGCCGCCAACCCGATCGAGCGCGAACGGGTGCGCTCCGTGCTCCGCGCCATCCCCGACCTCGCCAGGCTCGCCGGCCGCGTCGGCGCCCGCACCGCGACGCCCAGGGACCTGGCCGCCCTGCGCGACGGCCTCCGCGCGGTGCTCGACCTCGGCGCACTCCTTTCGTCGTGCGGGCTGCCGCCGCTCCTCGAAGGCGCCCTCCGCGGCCTGTCGGGCGCTGCCGAGCCGCTTGCCACCCTCGACGCAGCCCTCGCCGAGGACCCGCCTGCCGCCTTCGACGACGGGGGCGTCATCCGGCCCGGGTTCAGCCCGGAGATCGATTCGCTCCACGCCCTCACCCGGGACGCCCGGAGCTTCCTCCTCAGCCTCGAGCGCCTCGAGCGCGAGCGCACGGGCATTAAGTCGCTCAAAGTCGGGCACAACAAGGTCTTCGGCTACTACATCGAAGTGAGTGCAGCGAACGCGTCGCTCGTTCCGCCCCACTACCAGCGCCGCCAGACGCTCGTCGGTGCCGAGCGATACGTGACCGAGGAGCTCAAAGAGCACGAAGCCCGGCTGGTCGGCGCGCGGGAGCGCCTCGTCGAACTCGAGCGCCAGGCGTTTGCGAGCCTCCTCGAGACCCTGGCCGCGGGCCTGGCGGCGCTGCAGAGCGTCGCCGATGCCGTGGCACTGGTCGACGTCGTGCTCGCCCTTGGGGAAGTCGCGGCCGACCAGGGCTATACCCGCCCGGTCTTTACCGAAGGCGACCTCATTATCCGCGGGGGCCGCCACCCCGTCGTTGAGGCCGCGGTTGGCCCCGGCCGCTTCGTCCCCAACGACTGTGTGCTCGACAGCGAAACGCAGATCCTCGTGGTCACCGGCCCCAACATGAGCGGCAAGTCGACCTTCCTCCGCCAGGTTGCGCTCATCGCCCTGATGGCGCAGGCCGGTTCGTTCGTGCCAGCCGCCGAGGCCCGGCTTCCGCTCTTCGACCGGATCTTCAGCCGAATCGGCGCCCACGATGACCTCGCCGCCGGCCAGTCAACCTTTATGGTCGAAATGGTCGAAACGGCGCAGATCCTCCACCGCGCCACGCCGCAGTCGCTCGTCATCCTCGATGAGGTGGGCCGCGGCACCAGCACCTACGACGGCATGGCGATCGCGCGGTCTGTCATCGAGTTCCTCCACAACCGCAAGGAGGGCGCCGCCCGCACCCTCTTCGCCACCCACTACCACGAGCTCACCGCGCTCGAAGGCATCCTCCCGCGCGTCCGCAACGCCCACGTCGCCGTCCGCGAAGAGGGTGCCGAGATCGTCTTTGAGCACCGGGTGGTGCCCGGCCCTGCCGACCGGAGCTACGGAATCCACGTGGCCCGCCTCGCGGGGCTGCCGCGGGCCGTCGTTGCCCGGGCCGAGCACCTCCTCGCCGAGCTCGAAGCCGAGCGGGCGGCGCACGGGCGCAGCAGCGCCGCACATGCTCGCAACGGCTCGGCCCCGGAGCCGGCCTTCCAGCCGCCGCTCTTCGACGGTCCCTCGCCCGTCGAGGCGGCGCTCGCTGCCCTCGATGTCGACGGCATGACGCCCATCGAGGCGATCCAGAAGCTGTACGAGCTGCGCGCCATGGTCCTCCAGCAGCGGGTGCCGCGATGACCCTGAGCCCGCCGCCGGCGCCGGCCATCCGTGTCCTTCCGCCGGAAGTCGCTGCCCGCATCGCTGCCGGCGAGGTCGTCGAGCGGCCGGTTTCGGTCGTCCGCGAACTCCTCGACAACGCCATCGACGCCGGGGCCACCCGCATCAGCCTCGCGTTTGACGACGGCGGGCTCACCCGCATCGAGGTGTCGGACGACGGCCGCGGCATCCCGCCGGGCGATGTGGAGCTCGCCTTCGAGCGGCACGCCACCTCGAAAATCGCCTCGGTCGAGGACCTCCACCGGGTCCGCACACTCGGGTTCCGCGGCGAGGCACTGCCGTCCATTGCGGCCGCCGCCGATGTTGAGGTGCTGACCCGGGCCCGGGGCGAGCCGGTCGGCGTTTTTCTCGCCCTCGCCGAAGGCCGGCCGGTCCGCCGGGTGGCCCGCCCGGCTCCCGAGGGCACGACCATCACGGTCCGGGACCTCTTCGCCCGCGTCCCGGCCAGGCGGAAGTTCCTCGGTTCGCCGGCCGCTGAAGCCCGCGCCATCACGACGCTCGCCATTCACTACGCGCTGGCCTACCCCGGCATCGCCTTCCAGGTGGTGAGCAACGGGCGCAGGATGCTTACCACCAGCGGCGATGACGACATGCGCCACGCCTTCGCCGCCATCTATGGAGCCGAGATCGCGCGCCAGGTCCTCGATGTCGACCACCGCGAGGGCGAGGTCTCGGTCACCGGCCTCGCAGCTCCTCCGGCCATTCATCGCGGGAACCGCGGCGGCATCTCGGTCTTCGTCAACGGCCGCTGGGTGCAGAGCCGGCCGCTCCTGTTCGCGGTTGTCGAGGCGTACCAGTCGCAGCTGCCCGTCGGGCGCTTCCCGCTGGCCGCCTTTCATCTGCGGCTCCCCGAAGACGAGGTCGATGTCAATGTCCACCCGGCGAAGGCGGAGGTCCGCTTCCGCGACGAGCGCAAGGTCGCCCGGGCGCTGCGCCATGCGGTGCGGGCCGCGCTCGAAGCTGCCGCTCCGGTGACCTGGGTCGTCCCGGGGCACGATCCGTCCGCGCCCCCTGACCGCCCGCCCCCGGGCAGCACTGGCGTCCCGGCGCCCGCGCCAGCGACGCAGCCTGCTGCTCCCCGGTCGGCCGAGCCGCCGGCGGCGCTGCGGGGCCCGGTGCCGACCCAAGGGGTACTCGCCATCTCCCGCGCGATGCAGCCGGCTGTCCCGCCTCCAGCGGGGCCGGCGGCCCACTCCCACCGCGACGTCCTTCCGCTGCTCCGGGTTGTCGGCCAGCTCAATGCCACCTACATCGTGGCCGAAGGCCCTGATGGCATGTACCTCGTCGACCAGCACGCCGCCCACGAGCGGGTCGTGTACGACCGCCTGCTCGCGCAGCGCGCCACCGCTGGCGCGCCCGCCGTGCAGCCGCTGCTCGAACCGCTCCTCATCGAAACCGGGGCCGCCCTGGCCGCCGTGGCAGCAGCGAGCGAGGCCGACCTCCAGGCGCTCGGTCTCGTGCTCGAACCGTTCGGCGAGGGCGTGCTCCTCCTCCGCCAGGTGCCCGTCGGCTTCCGCGCCGACGACCCGGTCGCGGCGGTCGTGAGCGTCCTCGAAGCCATCGAACGGGATGATCGCGTGCCCGCGGGGTTTGGCCGGGCGGCCGCAACGATTGCCTGCCACTCCAGTGTCCGGGCGGGCATGGCGCTTTCAACCGAGGAGATGCGCCGGCTCCTCGAAGACCTCGCCGCGACGGCCACGCCCCGGACCTGCCCCCACGGCCGCCCCACGCTGGTCCTGCTCGGCACCGAGGCCATCGAGCGGCAGTTCGGCCGCCGCTGAGGCTCAGCCGCCGAGCGCCTGCACCGCCGGGATTGGCCGCGAGCTCGTGCGGTACTGCCGCTTCCCCTCCTCGAGCAGGTCGCCGCCGTGGCAGTCGTTGACCACGATGGCCGGGAAATCCTCGACGACCAGCCGGCGGATCGCCTCGGTGCCGAGGTCCTCGAAGGCCACGACCTCGGCCGATTTGATGTGGCGGTTGAGCAGCGCCCCGGTGCCGCCGACGGCGATGCAGTACACCGCGTGGTGCTGCCGGATCGCCTCCCGGACTGCCGGCCCGCGCCCGCCCTTGCCGATGATGCCCTTGAGCCCCGCTTCGAGCATCGGGATGGTGTAAGGGTCAAGCCGCATCGCCGTGGTCGGACCGGCAGAGCCGATCACCGCCCCGGGACGCGGCGGCGTCGGCCCCACGTAGTAGATGACCTGCCCGCGGAGGTCGATGGGCAGCGGTTCGCCGCGCTTCATCAGCTCGATCATCCGCTTGTGCGCGGCATCGCGCGCCGTGTAGATGACGCCCGTGAACGTGACGTGCGTCCCGATGGTCAGCCCCTCGATGACGTCGTCCGTCAGGGGGGTGGTCAGCCGTACTGAGTCAGCCATGGGTTCCCTCCGCGGGTGATGGTGCGAGTTCTTTGGACATAACGATGAAGTGGGCCGGCTGCTTGAGCTCGTGCAGGGCGTGGTCCGGCCAGGGCCTGGTGCCGGCAACCCGAAAGCCGAACCGCTCGTACAGCGGCGGCAGCTCGGTCCGGGGGCTGGCCACTTCGAGCGTGAGCGCCCTGCAGCCGGCCTGGCGGCACCGCGCTTCAACCGCTTCGATGAGGCGCCGGGCGATGCCCCGGCCCTGGGCACCGGGGTGCACGGCCAGCATCCCGAAATGCCCCTCGGGCGGCGCAGCGCTGTAGCGGATGCAGCCCAGCAGTTCACCCTCGCTGTCCCGGGCGACCAGGAACTGCTCGCGCTCGAAGCAGGCGCGCACCTCGTCGAGATTCGTACGGTCAACCGCCTTGAAGAAATCCTCCACGCGGTAGGCGAGGTTGATGAGCCGTACCAGGGCGACGGCGTCGCAGAGAGCGGCCTCTTCGATGGACATGCCCGAGACGTCGCTGGCCCCGTTCATACTGGCTTCACCAGTTCGCAGTAGCGGTGCGGGACAAGGAAATCCCAGTGCCCTGCCGGGTGTTCGGACTCGTGGATGACCCGGTAGCCGAGCCGTTCGTAGTAGGGCACCAGCCCGAACTCCCGGACGGTCCCCAGGCCGACTGCGGGATGGCCCTCTGTCCGCGCTACCTCCTCCGCCAGCGCCACCATTGCCCGCCCGATACCCCGGTTGACCCGGTCGTCATCGACCGCGGCCATCCCGAAGTAGAGCGCCCCAGCCCACGGGTGCCCTTTGGGCACGCCGGCCGGTTCGGGGCGCGGCGTGCCCGAAGGACCGAGCATATCCGGTTCGATGAACCGCTCGGCCGGGGCGATGAGCGCACTGCCGATGAGCCGTCCTGTCTCTTCGACGATGATGAACCGCGCATCCGGGCCGGCCTCCAGGAGCAGCTCCTCGGGCGTTGTCCGCTGGCCCGCGAAGAGGTGGCGGTAGCGCGCATACGCCCGGTTCACGAGCCGGGCTACGGCCTCGGCGTCGATCTCCCGGGCGGGAACCAGCCGGAACGTCCCCGGCACCGCCATCTTAGATGACCGCCTGCTTCGTCCGCGCGCTGTGGCACTGGATGTTCACCGCCACCGGCAGGGCGGTGATGTGCGTGGGGTAGGTCTCGACAAAGACATCCAGCGCCGTCGTCGTTCCGCCGACCGCCTGCGGCCCGACGCCCAGTTCGTTGACCGCCTTGAGCAGCTCCTGCTCGAGTTCGGCCACCTCGGGGTCCGGGCTGCGTTCGCCGATCTTCCGGAAGAGCGCGTGCTTCGCCATCATCATCGCCTTCTCGGCCGTTCCGCCGACGCCGACCCCGATGACCAGCGGCGGGCATGGGTTGCCGCCGGAAATGTCGACCGTCTCGCAAACGAAATCGATAATGGCCTGCTTGCCCATGCCCGGGAGGAAGTTCTGGTAGCGGGACATGTTTTCGCAGCCGCCGCCCTTCGGCATGAACATAACCTTCACCCGGTCGCCCGGGACGATTTCGGTGTGGATGACCCCCGGTGTATTGTCGCCGGTGTTGGTCCGGGCACTGAACGGCCGCGCCGCGATCGACTTGCGCAGGTAGCCCTCGCTGTACCCGCGCCGGATGCCTTCATTGACCGCATCGATGATGTAGCCGCCGGTGATGTGGACGTCCTGCCCGATCTCGAGGAGGACGACCGCCGTCCCCGTGTCCTGGCACAGGGGCAGCATCCGCTCCCGAGCGACCTGCGCGTTCTCGAGAATCTCGTCGATGATCTGGACCGCAAGCGGCGAACGCTCGGTCTGGCGTGCGGCCCGGATGGCGCCCTCGACGTCCTCGGGCAGGAAGTGGGTGGCTTCGATGGCAAGGCGCGCCACCGTCTCGGTAATCAGCTCAGCTGGAACCTCTCGCATGCGCATCCCATGGTGGTGATGCAGAGAGCGTACCAGCCCAACCCCGCACGTTCCTCAGGCCGAACGGTCCAGGTGTTTCCCCACGTTCGGGTCGAGCAGGCGCACCAGTTCCGCCTGGGCCTCGGCTGCCGCGCGGACCGCCTTGACGGCTGCGGTGAAGGCCACGCGCCCGGCGATCCCCTCCACGGGGTCGGTTGGAACCGACGTTGGCGCCAGCGCAGAGAGCAGATTCATGCATGCAGTGTCGCACCGAACCGCGCGGGCGCCGGTGACAGGATGGGAACCGGGCCGTGACATCCCGGGGCACCGCCGGCTCAGCGGCCCTTGAAGACCGGTTCGCGCTTTTCGAGGAACGACTGGCGGCCTTCGGCGGCGTCCTCCGTCTGGTGGGTGATCTGCTGGAGGAACTGCTCGAGTTCGATCTGCTCGTCGATCCCCCGCGTCGCTCCTTCCTGGACGAGCCGTTTCATCAGCTCAATCGCCACGCTCGGGCCGCGTGCAATCGACCCGGCGAGGGCGTTCACCGCGTTCGGCAGCTCCTCGTCCGCCACAACCTCGCTCACGAGTCCAATCTCCCGCGCCTTCTGCGCGTCGATCAGCTCGCCGGTATACAGCAGCCGGTACGCCCACTCCGTCCCGACCAGCCGCGGCAGCAGCCACGTGGCCCCGGTATCCGCCACGATGCCGCGCTTGACGAAAATCGCCGAGAACCGGGCCGATGCGGCCGCGATGCGGATATCGCAGGCCATCGCCAGCGAGAACCCGGCACCGACGCACGGGCCGTTCACGGCCGCAATTGTCGGCTTCCGGCAGTGGTAGACCTGCGCCGTGGCCAGGTAGCGCGACCGCATCATGCCCGCGCGGCCGGTGAACGGCCGGGCGGGCCAGTCTTCTTCCCGTGTCGCCGTGGTCAGGTCAGTCCCGGCGCAGAACCCGCGGCCTGCGCCGGTGAAGACGACCACCTTCACGGCGTCGTCCGCTTCGGCCATCACGAGGGCATTTTCAATCTCCGCCCACGAGCCCCAGGAGAGGGCGTTGAGCTTCTCGGGCTTGTTCAGCGTGATGCGGGCGATGCCATCGTGGACCGAGTAGAGGATGTCGCGGAAGTGCATGGCAGGTGCTCCATCGTGCAGGGGTGTCGCGAAGCGTACGCTACCGGGCCGGGCGCGCCCACCGCGCCGGGCCGGGGTCGGGGCTATACTCCGAGGGCACAACTCGACAGCCTGGACGACGCCGGATGCTCTTTCGCGACTCCCCCGAACATGCCGCCTTCCGCGCTGAGGTGCGCGCCTTCCTCGACGCCGAGCTCCCCCGCGAAACCTGGGACATGCGGAACGACCGGGAGGAGATGACACCGGAAGAGAAGGAGTTCACCCACCAGTTCCGGAAGAAGCTCGCTGCACGCGGCTGGCTGACCATGGGCTGGCCGAAGGAGTTCGGGGGCGCCGGCGCCAGCTATATGACCCAGACAGTCTACATGGAGGAGATGAGCGCAGCCGGCGCACCCGGCGCCTACGACCAGGGCGTGTGGCTCGCCGGGCCGGCACTCATGATGCACGGCACGCCGGAGCAGCAGCAGCGCTGGCTCCCCCGGATCCGGTCCGCCGACGACCACTGGTGCCAGCTCTTTTCCGAACCCGGCGCCGGCTCAGACCTCGCCAGCCTCCAGACCCGCGCCGTGCGCGACGGCGACGTCTACGTTATCAACGGCCAGAAGATCTGGACCAGCGGCGCCCAGGAGGCAGACTGGGGCATCCTCCTCGCCCGCACCGACCCCGAGGCGCCAAAGCACCGCGGCATCAGCTACTTCATGGTGGACATGCGCCTTCCGGGCATCACGGTCCGGCCGCTTGTCAATCTCATGGGCAGCCGGCACTTCTGCGAGGTCTTTTTCGATGACGTCCGCGTCCCTGCCGATTGCCTCGTCGGTGAGGAGAACCGCGGCTGGTACATCGCGACCACGACGCTCGATCAGGAGCGCTCAAGCATCAACCGCGTCGTCATGACCCGGAGCACGCTCCACGCCCTTATCGACTACGTGCGCGAACACCCGCACCTGCGCACCGATGTCATCCGCCACGAGCTGGCCGAGCGGTACCTCGAGTTCGAAATCGGGCGCTGGCTCTGCTACCGCGTCGCCCAAATGCAGAGCGAAGGCAAGATTCCCAACGCCGAAGCATCGGTCTCCAAAATCTTCGGGACCGAACTGCAGCGGCAGATGGGCATCACGGGGCTCCGCGTCCTCGGTCTGCCCGGTCAGCTCGAGCCTGGCTCCCGCTGGGCACCGCTTCGGGGCCGTATCGAGCGGTGGGCGCTCGCTGCCCCGAGCTACACCATCGCCGGCGGTACGAGCGAGGTGAATCGGAATATCATTGCGACACGGGGCCTGGGGCTCCCGCGCGGGTAGGCTTGCGCACGGCGCGCCGCCGTCCGAACCTGCTCGGTGAGGAATCCATGAACCCGAAGAACACCTTCCGCACCGACGGCACCATCGACACGTTCGACAACCAGTTCCCCGGCCGCGACTACGTCATCGAGTTCATCGCGCCCGAGTTCACCAGCGTATGCCCCATGACAGGACAGCCCGATTTCGGCACCATCCGGGTCACGTACGTCCCGGACCGCAAGTGCATCGAACTCCGCAGCTTCAAGTTCTACCTGCACGCGTTCCGCAACCGGGGCATCTTCTACGAAGACGTCGTGAACACCATCCTCGATGACATCGTCGCTGCGGTGCAGCCGCGCTCGGCGACGGTCACCGGGGAGTTCAACACGCGCGGAGGCATCAGCGCCCGTGTCACCGCTTCGTACCCGTCTCGGCCTTCCGGGGCATGACGTGGCTTCTGGTGATTCCGTAGACTCCAGACCCCGGAGCCCGTGGTGGGCTCGTGAGGACCGCATGCCCGTCAAGCCCGACCCGCCCGGCTTTCCCCAGCGGCGCTGCGCCGATGTCTGCAGCGTCACGGCCGCCCAGATGCGCGACGTCCAGCGGCTCGCGCAGGAAGAGTTCGGCCTCGATATCCTCCAGCTGACCGAGAACGCCGGCAGGAGCGCCGCGCTCCTCGCGTTCGCGATGCTGGGCGGCCGGGGACGAGGCCAGCGCGTGGTCGTGCTTGCCGGCGGCGGCAACAAAGGCGCCGCCGGCCTCGCGGCCATTCGCCACCTGGCCAACTGGGGTTGCCGCGTCGAGCCGGTCATCAGCGGCGTCGAGGAGGAGGTCTCGTTCACGGCCCGCCGCCAGATGCACATCCTCCGCCAGAGCGGACTTCTCCAGCCGGCCGACCTCGAGGCCAGCGAGGTGACGCTCGAGGAGCACCTCGCCAGCGCTGACCTCGTTATCGACGCGCTCGTGGGGTATGGGCTCGAAGGCCCGCCGGTCGGTGTCGCTGCGGCAGTCACCCGCCTCGCCATCGAATCCCGGCGGCCCATCCTTGCGCTCGATGTGCCGACCGGCGTCAACGCCACCACGGGCGAGGTGAGCACGCCCGCCATCCGCGCGGTCACCACCCTCATGCTCGACCTGCCAAAGCGCGGCTGCCTCGAGTCCCAGGCGCGCGGGATGGTCGGCGAACTCTACCTCGCCGATATCGGCATCCCGCTTAGTGTCCACCAGCGCCTCGGCATCCCGGTCGGCCAGCTGTACGCCGACGGCCCCATCGTGCGCCTCCGCCGGTAGGCGCGCGGCTTTGTCCGCCAACCGAGCCCGTGCTATAGTCAGCGCCGGTCCTTAGGGACGAATTTCACAAACGGCCCCCGCGTGCTGTACGAATACGGTCATATCGGCATCCTCGTCATCATCGCGCTGATCTTCCCGCTCGGCGCGGTCGTTACCTCGTGGGCGCTCCAGTTCGTCCGCATCCGGCCAAAGTCGCGGCCTGACCTGGTCCGCGATGACATCTACGAGTGCGGCCTGCGCACCGAGGGCCCCAGCCTCGTCCAGTTCAACTTCCGCTACTACTACATCGCCCTCCTGTTCGTCCTGCTCGACGTCGAAATCATCTTCCTCTTCCCCTGGGCACTGGTGTTCGAAGCCGTCGGCTGGGTCGGATATGGCAAGGGCCTCCTCTTCATCGCAACCTTCATCATCGGCGGCATCTACGCCTGGCGAAAACGAGCCCTGGAGTGGCGCCTGTGACCCGCGAACTCACCGGTCCCGAAGCCGCAGCCCTCGCCGAAGCGCTCGTTCCCGGTTCGGTCGACCGCACGACCGCGACGGCCTGCTACCTGAAACCTGACCGCCTTGTCGAGACCCTCCGCGCCCTCCGCGATGACCCCGAGGCCAACCTCGTTCACCTGACCAATCTCTGCGGCGTCGACTACTGGGACCATTTCGAAGTGGTCTATCACATCCAGTCGTTTGAGAAGAACCACATCGCGCTCTACAAAGTCGAGGCCTGGGGCCGCGAGAACCCCGAAGTACCGAGCGTCACCCCGGTCTTTCACGGCGCCTGGATTCAGGAGTGCGAGGCCTACGACCTGCTCGGGATCCGCTTCACCGGGCACCCGAACCTCTACCGCATCCTCCTCTGGGAGGGCTACCCCGGCTGGCCCCTGCGCAAGGACTTCCTCTCGATGCCCGGCGGGCTCCAGCCCGGTCTCGGCGAATTCGCCGGCGTCGCCCGGCGGCAGGAACCGCCCGTGAAGGTGATCGAATGACCGGCATCATCAAGAGCGAACCGTTCGTCATCAACATCGGGCCGCAGCACCCCTCGACCCACGGGGTCTTCCGCATCAAGGCGACCGTCGACGGCGAAAAAGTCATCGATGCCGAGATGGTGATGGGCTACCTCCACCGGTCGATGGAGAAGCTTGCCGAGGAGCGCACCTACACCCAAAACATCCCCTTCACCGACCGGACCGACTACCTGAGCAGCATGTCGAACAACCTCGGGTACTGCCTCGCGGTCGAGAAGCTGGCCGGCATCGAAGTTCCCCCCAGGGGCAATGCCATCCGCGTCATCATGGCTGAACTTCAGCGCCTCGCCAGCCACTGCATGGCCGTCGGTGCGTTCGCCAACGACACCGGCGCCTGGCAGACGCCCGTGATGTGGGCCTTCCGCGAGCGCGAAAAGATCCTCGATATCTTCGAGGTCACCTCTGGCGCACGCCTGACCTGCAACTACATGCGCATCGGGGGCGTCGCCTTCGACCTTCGGCCCGAATTCGAGCCGATGGTGCGCCGTATCCTCCGCGACTTCCCGCCCTTCATCGACGAAATGGAAGGGCTGCTCTCGGAGAACGAAATCTTCATCGCCCGGACCAGGGGCATCGGTGTCCTCACTCCTGAGATGGCCATCAACAGCTCGCTCTCCGGTCCGATGCTCCGCGGGAGCGGCATCGCCTGGGACATCCGTAAGGCCGACCCGTACTGCGGCTACGAGCAGTACGACTTCGATATCCCGATCGGCTACAACGGCGACAGCTACGACCGCTTCATCGTTCGCCTCGAGGAGATGCGCCAGAGCCTGAAGATCATCGAGCAGGCGCTCGACGGCCTCCCCGGCGGACCCTTCCGCACCGAGGTGCCGCTTGCGCTTCGCCCGCCGAAGGGCGAGGCCTACGCCCGCATCGAGAGCCCCCGCGGCGAACTGGGCTACTACCTCGTCTCCGACGAAGGTCCGTCCCCCTATCGCTTCCACATTCGGCCGCCATCATTCATCAACCTCTCCGCGCTGAAGGAGATGACGGTTGGCGGCACGGTCGCCGATGCAATCGTGGTCCTCGGCTCTATCGATATCGTCGTGGGGGAGATCGACCGGTGACCCCGTTCCTCGTTTCCGACAAGTGGTACGACATCCGTGACCTGGGGAACCTCTCCCGCGCACTTCTCGATGCTGCCGACAAGGTCCTCCCCGGCGGCGTGGTCTACGTCCTCGCTGCGCTCATCGGATTCGTCGCGAGCTTCCTCCTGTTCGTCCTCCCCTCCCAGCTCATCATCGGCGTCTACGGAGAACGGCGGATCATCGGCCGAATGCAGTCGCGCCTGGGGCCGAACCGCGTCGGCCCGTTCGGCCTGCTCCAGCCCATCGCCGACGCCATCAAGCTCATCCAGAAGGAGGCGCTCACCCCGGCGCAGGCCGACCGCGTCGTCATGTACATCGCGCCGATCATCTTTGTGATGCCGGCGGTCCTGCTCTGGGCGGTTATCCCGTTCGGCGAGAACATGGTCATCGCCGACATCCCCGTCAGCCTGATGTACTTCCTCGCGGTCTCGGCGCTCCCGGTCATTGCGACCTTCATGGCGGGCTGGAGTTCGAACAACAAGTACAGCCTGTTCGGCGCCATGCGCATCGTCTCGATGGCGATCAGCTACGAGTCCCCGCTTGTCCTCGCGCTCCTCGGCGCCGTCGTCATGAGCGGCACCATCAGCCTCTCGGGCATGGTCGCCTGGGCGGATCAGTACACCATCTGGATGGTGTTCGTGCAGCCGCTGGCGCTCGTCATTTACTTCATCTGCGTCAGCGCGGAGCTGAACCGCACCCCGGTTGACATCGCGGAGGCCGAGTCCGAAATCGTTGCCGGCTACCTCACCGAGTACTCGGGCATGAAGTGGGGCCTCTTCTACGGCATGGATATCGGCTACGCGCTGGCCGCCTCCGGTTTTGCTGCGACCGTGTTCCTCGGCGGCTGGACGCTCTTCGGTCTTGAGAAGTGGGTGCCGGGCTGGATGATCTTCATCGGCAAGACCCACCTCTTCTACTTCCTCTTCATCTGGACCCGCGGCACCCTCCCGCGCCTGCGCGCCGACCAGCTCATGGCGTTCGCCTGGAAGTTCCTCCTCCCGCTCGGCGTCTTCAATCTCCTCATCGTCAGCACCGAGCGGATGCTCTGGGCCGAGCAGGACTACGCGAAGGGCCTCATCTACGTTTTCGCGCTGGTGAACATCGTCCTCTCCGTCGGGCTGGTCTACGCGTGGGCGCGGTTCAACGGCTACCGACCCGAACGGAGTCCTACCCGTCCGCGGCTCGTCAAGCAGGCCGGCGGCTACATCCCGGTCGGGGAGCGCCCCTGATGGACGGCTTTGGCGTCTCGCTCGCGTTCTGGGTGCTGGCGGCCATCACGCTCGTCGCTGCGGCCGGCGTGATGGTCTCGCGCAACCTCCTGCACGCCGTGCTCTTTCTTATCCTCACGTTCGTCGGCGTTGCCGGGTTCTTCGTCCTGCTCTCCGCCGACTTCATCGCGATGGCGCAGGTCATCATCTATGTCGGCGCTATCGCTGTCCTCGTCCTGTTCGCCGTGCTCCTCACTCCGCGCGCCAGCCGCGATAACGGCGAGACACGCTGGGCGCTGCCCGGCATGCTCCTCGCAGTCTGTCTGGCGGCCATCTTCCTGTTCGTCATCCACGATACCGCCTGGAAGACGAGGGACGGCGTCCCGCAGGGCCTCTCGGCGAGCGACCTCGGGACCGCGCTCCTCACCACATGGGTTGTTCCGTTCGAAATCGCCAGCGTGCTCCTGACCGCTGCGCTGGTTGGCGCCATCATGCTGACCCGCAGCCCAGAAGAAGAAGCGGAGGACGCACTCGCATGACCCCCGGCATCGAACACTTCCTCACCGTGGGAGCCCTGCTCTTCTGTCTTGGCCTGGCCATTGCGCTCAGCAAGCGGAATGCCGTCGGCGTGCTGATGGGCGTCGAACTCATGCTCAACGCCGTCAACCTGACCCTCATCACCTTCTCACGGTTCACGGTCAGCCCCAATCCCATCGCCGGGCACACCTTTGTCGTGTTTGTCCTCACGGTGGCCGCCGCCGAGGCCGCCGTCGCGCTGGCGCTCGCCGTCGCCGTCTATCGCAACCGGGAGACGATCGATGTCGACCGGCTCAATCTCCTCAGGTCGTGACGCAGTATGTGGGTTGAATTCATGTCGGTTCGCAACGCCTACGTCGCCCAGACCTGGGCGGAGCTCTTCGCTGCCGAAGCGCTGAGCGTCCGCATCGTGCCGCCCATCGGCTACGGGGAGAAGGCGTCGATGCTCGATGAACGCACCCTCTACGTGCCGTCGGGCAAGGCCCACGTCGCCCGCGAAATCCTGAGGAAGATCTAGCCGATGCTGTTCCTCGCTGCCGAGCCTGCTGCTGCCTCGACGCCCACCATCGACCAGGCCGTGCTCTGGGCGATCATCGCCTGCCCGCTTGTCGCCTGGGCGCTCATCGCGATCTACCTCCGGAAGCTCCCGGCGATCGCCGGCTACGCGGCCATCCTCGGCATCGGCGCCGCAATGGTCCTCAGCTACGTCACGCTCTTCAACGTCATTGATGCCGACGGCGGTGTCGCGAAGTACACCCACGAGTGGTTCACGGCCGGCGACCTCGCGGTCCCGCTCGGCGTCCGGGTCGACGGCCTGACCGCAGTGATGCTCGTGGTGGTCACCACAGTGGCCTTCCTCGTGCAGGTCTACTCAACCGGCTACATGGCCGGCGACCCCGGCTACGGGCGGTATTTCGCCCATATGTGCCTCTTCACAACCTCGATGCTGGGGCTGGTGCTCGCCGACAACCTCTTCCAGATGTTCGTCTTCTGGGAGCTTGTGGGCCTCTGCTCCTACCTGCTCATCGGGTTCTGGTTCCACAAACCGAGCGCCGCTGCCGCCGCCAAGAAGGCGTTCATCGTCACCCGCATCGGCGACCTCGGCCTGCTAGCCGCGCTGCTCCTTATCTGGACGCGGGCCGAGACGTTCGACGTCACGGCCATCCAGGAGTGGGCTGCAAGCGGCGAAGCGAAGAGCACCATCGTCACGCTCTTTGCCCTCGGTCTCTTCGCCGGCGCCGCCGGCAAGTCGGCGCAGTTCCCGCTCCACGTCTGGTTGCCGGACGCAATGGAGGGCCCTACGCCCGTTTCCGCACTCATCCATGCAGCGACGATGGTCGCCGCCGGCGTCTACCTCGTTGCGCGCTTCTTCCCGGTGTTCGAAGCGTCGACCGATGCTGCTAACGTCGTCGCCTGGATCGGCGCCATCACCGCGCTCCTCGCCGCGACCATCGCGCTGGTCCAGACCGACCTCAAGCGGGTGCTTGCCTATTCGACCGTATCGCAGCTCGGCTACATGATGCTGTCGCTCGGCGCGCTCGGCTACGTCGCGGCGATCTTCCACCTCTTCACCCATGCCTTTTTCAAGGCGCTCCTTTTCCTCGGCAGCGGCTCTGTCAACCACGCCACGAACACGTTCGACATGCGCAAGATGGGCGGTCTGCGGAAGGCCATGCCGGTGACCTACTGGACCTTCGTCATCGGCTCGCTCTCGCTCGCCGGGATCTTTCCCCTCGCCGGTTTCTGGTCGAAGGACGAGATCCTGCTCGACGCCTGGCGCCATGACCGGGCGCTCTGGGCGATTGGCGCAGTCGTCGCCTTCATGACCGCGTTCTACATGTTCCGGGCCATCTTCCTCACCTTCCACGGCACGTACAAAGGGGGCGAGCCCGTCGACCACCACGACCCGGACAACCATTTCCATGGCGACCCGGCCCACCCGCACGAGTCGCCCTGGTCGATGAAGGGCCCGCTCATCGTCCTGGCCATCCCGTCAATCGCCGCCGGGTGGTTCGCCTACGACCACATGTTCAAGGACTTCATCGAGGCTGCGCTGCCCGAGGCCGGCCACCACGGCAGCACCTTTGAGCTGGGTATCGCCGTCTCATCGACGATCGTTGCGCTCGCCGGCATCGGCACTGCCTACGCCATCTACATCCGCCGCTGGGTCGATTCGGCGTCCATCCGCGCCACCTTCGCACCGCTTGCCATCATCTTCGAGCGCAAGTACTTCCTGGATGACCTGTACGAAGGGCTGTTCGTCCGGCGCATCTTTTACGGCGGCTGTTGCCGCCTGCTCGAAACGTTCGACCGGCGGGTCGTCGACGGCATCGTCAACGGCACCGGCCAGGTCGGCCGCCTCGCGAGCGATCGCCTGCGCGCCATCCAGGTCGGCGAGGTGCAGTCGTACGGGCTGGGCGTGGCTGCCGGCGTGATCGTCATCTTCATCGCCGTCATTGTGGCGAATCCCCTCTAGGAGGCCGTGGTGGAACTGAGCATTCTCATCTTCCTGCCCGCCATCGCGGCTGCCGTCATCCTGCTGCTCCCCCAGCGGCTCGAGCAGAACGCGAAGTGGGTGGCCCTCGTGACCGCCGCAGCGATGTTCGCGCTCTCAGTCCAGCTCTTCTTCCGGTTCGATACCGGCGCAAGCGGCTACCAGTTCGTTGAACGCCGCTCCTGGGTCGATATCGGCGCCTTCAACCTCCAGTACTTTGTCGGTGTGGACGGTCTCAGCCTGCCCCTCGTCGTCCTCACCACCTGCCTCACGCTCGCCTCGGTGCTCGTCTCCTTCGGCGTGACGCACCGGCCGCGGGCCTACTTCGCCTGTCTGCTCATCCTCGCCAGCTCCGTGGTCGGCGTCTTCGTCTCGCTCGACCTCATGCTCTTCTTCCTCTTTTGGGAGCTCGAGCTCTTCCCGATGTACCTCCTCATCTCTATCTGGGGGTCGGGCCGGAAGGAGTACTCAGCAACCAAGTTCGTCCTCTACACCATCGCGGGCTCGGCGTTCATGCTCATCGGCATCCTGGTCCTCGCCTTCGACGCGCGGACGTTCGACATTGAGCAGCTCGCCGCGGCGGAGTTCCGCGACACCCTCCTCCCGCTCGGCTGGGTTTTCTTCTTCCTCTTCATTGGGTTCGCGGTCAAGCTCCCCATCGTGCCGCTCCACACCTGGCTGCCCGATGCCCACAGCGATGCCCCGACAGCGGTCTCCGTCATGCTTGCCGGCGTGCTCCTGAAGATGGGCGGCTACGGCATCATCCGGCTCTGCGTCACGCTCATGCCCGAGGTCGCCCACGACTGGGATGCCTGGATGGCCGGCATCGGCGCCTTCAGCGTGCTCTACGGCGGGTTCATCACCCTCCGGCAGACCGACGTGAAGCGGCTCATCGCCTACTCCTCGGTCTCGCACATGGGCCTCGTCCTGCTCGGCATCGGCGCGCTCGGCTCGACGGGCCTGACCGGCGCAACCTACCAGATGCTGGCCCACGGGCTCATCACCGGCCTGATGTTCGTCATGATCGGCCTGATGTACGAGCGCACCCACACGCGCGACATCGCCCGCCTCGGCGGCCTCGCCCGGCAGATGCCGCTCATCGCGACGGGGATGGTCTTCGCCGGCATGGCGTCGCTCGGGCTCCCGGCACTGGCAGGGTTCATCGCCGAGGTCACGGTCTTCCTTGGCACGTTCCAGCGCTTCGAGTGGGCGGTCATTGCGTCGATCCTCGGCGTGGTGCTTTCGGCCGGCTACATCCTCTGGATGCTCCAGCGGGTGATGTTCGGCCCCGTGAGGCACGAGTGGGATGAACTCCACGACCAGCGCCACTGGTGGGAGCACACGGTTGTCGCCGGGCTCGCGGCGCTCGTGATCCTCCTCGGCGTCTATCCCTCGCTCATCATGAACGTCATCGAACCCGCGATGACCACGCTCGCTGAGAGGTTGCAGGTATGAACGGAATCGACGTCCTTGGGCCGCAGCTGAGCGTGCTCGTCGCGGCTGGCGTCGTCCTCGTCGCCGATGCGCTGTTCCCCGGCCAGCGCCGCATCCTCCCGTTTCTCGCCCTCGCTGGTCTTTTGACTGCTGCCCTCTGGACCACCTCCTGGGCGGGGCGCGGCGACTACCAGACCGTGTTTCACGGCACCATCGCACTCGACCGGTACGCGGTGTTCTTCCAGTACGTTTTTGCGGGGGTCACGGCCACGGTCATCCTCGCCTCGATCGACTGGGTTAGCCGGGAAGGGCGCCGGCAGGGCGAGTACTACGCGCTCGTCCTCACTGTCTGCGGCGGCCTGATGTTCCTCGCCGGCGCGCGGGACCTCATTACCATCTTCATCGCTCTCGAACTCTCGTCGATCCCGCAGTACATCCTCGCCGGCTGGGGCAAGGACTCGAAGTCGAGCGAGGCCGGCCTGAAGTACCTTCTCCTCGGCGCCATCGCTTCGTCGCTGCTCCTCTACGGCATGGCGCTGCTCTACGGCGTGACCGGCACCACGCTCCTTTCGGGGATCGCCGATGCCATCGCCGCCGACGGTGAGTCGTACCGCGGTCTCCTCATCGTCGCGATGACGCTGCTCATCGCCGGGTTCGGCTTCAAGATGGCCGTGGTGCCGTTCCAGATGTGGGTGCCGGACGTCTACCAGGGCGCACCGACCCCGGTCGCCGCCTTCCTCTCGGTCGGCTCAAAGGCTGCCGCGTTCGCGGTTGCTACCCGCGTCTTCTTCGAAGCGCTCGGCGCCGACTTCCTGCGCGACGACTGGTCGATGATCTTCGCCGTCATCGCCGCCGTGTCGATGACCCTCGGTAATCTGATGGCCATCGTCCAGTCCGACATCAAGCGGATGCTCGGGTATTCGTCGATCGCCCAGGCCGGCAACTTCCTGGTCGGCCTCGCGGCCATCTCTGTCGCCGGTGAAGAGTTCACCCTCGGCGCGAGCGGGGTCCTCCTCTTCGTCGCAGCCTATGCCTTCACAAACCTGGGCGCCTTCGTGGCCGTGATCGCTATCTCGCAGCGCATCAACTCGGACCGCATCGCCGACTACGCAGGGATGTGGAAGGTATCCCCCTTCCTGGCGCTCGGCCTGGCATTCTGCCTCGTCTCGCTCACCGGCATCCCCCCGACCGTCGGCTTCTGGGCAAAGCTGTACATCTTCAACGCGGCCGTCCGCGCCGACCTGGTCTGGCTGGTCATCATCGGCGTCCTGAACAGCGTCATCTCCGCCTACTACTACCTTGGCGTTGTGCGGGTGATGTTCCTTGGCGAACCGGGCACCGAACAGCGGTTCCGGGCTTCGCCCTCCATCGCCGTCGCCATGGCGGCTACCGCGCTCGGTGTCCTCGTCTTCGGCATCGTTCCGATGCCGCTCATGTCTGCGGCGCGCGACGCCGTCGAAATCTTCGCCCGCTAGCCGTGTCGGACGAGGTCCCGTACGACATCTCGGTCGAAGTGGTCGTCGATGCGCCCGACGTGGATGTCGACGCACTCTACCGGCTCGCTGCCGACGTCATGGCCGGCGAATCCGTCGAACCCGGCACAGCCCTCGCCATTCTGATTACCGACGACGAAGAGATCCGGCGGCTTAACGCCCAGTTCCTCGGCATCGATGAGCCGACCGACGTCCTCTCCTTCCCGGACGAGCCGGGCGACTTCGTCGAGGCCGTGCCGGGCGAGCCGCTCCTCGGTGATATCGCCATCTCCATCGATACGGCCCGGCGGCAGGCCGAACAGATCGGCCATCCGCTCGCGGCGGAACTCGCCCACCTGCTGGTCCACGGCATCCTCCACCTCTGCGGCTACGACCACGTCAACAGCCCGGAGGAAGAGGCGGCGATGCGGGCCCGCGAGGAGCACTACCTCGGCGACCTCGGTCACCTGCACCGCCACTGACCCGGCCATGCCGGCGTGGCACACCTGTTCTATACTCAGGGTACCCCGCGGACAGGAACGCTTGTGCTCTACGGTAAGTGGCGGCCTAAGGGCTTCGCAGAAGTCGTCGGACAGGACCACATCGTTCGCACCCTCAAGAACGCGCTCGCGACCGGGCAGGTCGCCCACGCCTACCTGTTCAGCGGGCCGCGCGGCACCGGCAAGACGACGACCGCGCGCATCCTCGCCCGGGCCGTCAACTGCCGCCAGCTCCGCGATGGCGAGCCCTGCAACGAGTGCGATGCCTGCCGGGCCATCCTCTCCGGTTCCGCACTCGACCTGATCGAAATGGACGCCGCCAGCAACCGCGGCATCGACGACGTCCGGGAGCTGCGCGAGAAGATCGCCTACGCCCCGTCCGACCTCGCCCGCAAGGTCTACCTCCTCGACGAAGTGCACATGCTCACCGAGGGCGCCTTCAACGCCCTCCTCAAGACGCTCGAGGAACCCCCGCCCCACGCCATCTTCATCCTTGCCACCACCGACCTCCACAAGGTCCCCGCGACCATCATCTCCCGCTGCCAGCGGTACGACTTCCACCGGGTGCCGAACGACGCCATCGTCGAACGGCTCGCCTACATCTGCGAGCAGGAAGGGGTCAGTGTGCCGCGCGAGGGGCTCCTCGCCATTGCCGTCCAGTCCCGGGGCGGTCTCCGCGACGCCATCACGATGCTCGAGCAGGTCATCGCCCGCTACGGCGCTGCACCGACCCTCGACGATGTCCGTGCGGCGCTCGGGCAGGTCCACGACAGCCGCGTGGCCGGTCTCGTCCGCGCGCTGCTCGAATCCGACCTCGCCAGCGCGCTCGACATCGCCCGGTCGGTCGCCGATGACGGCCTCGACATCGCCCGGTTCACCCGCGGCGTAATCGACGTCATCCGCGAGCTGCTCGCCGCTGTGCTGCGCGACGGCACAGCGGGCCGCCCGGACGACCTCGTCGAACTCGCCCGCTCGCGGGCCGATGCGGTGCCGGTGCTGGTGCAGGCGCTCTCGGAACTCGCACGGGCTGACTTCCGCCTCGACCCCGCCAGCCCGGTGCCGCTCGAAGTCGCCTGCGCAGCCGCCATCCTCGGACCCGCCGCACCCTCCCCGCAGGCCTCCGCCGCTCCGGCGGCCCCGAGCCCGGCCGCCGCTGCGCCGGCGCGGTCGGCTGCGGCGGCCCAGCCCGCCGCCGACCAGCGCACCGCGGCCCTCAGCCGCGAGGAACGGTTCGCACGCGACCTCTACGAACACTGCAAGATGGTGAACCCGTCGCTCGCGATGTGGCTGAACGGCTCCTTCGAGGTCCTCCAGATGGACGGCGATGAGCTCGTGCTCGGCTTCCAGCGGAAGATGCCCCTCGAGAAGGTCGACACCGCCTGCCGGCCGATGGTTGAGCAGCAGGCGGCGGCCATCCTCGGGCGCGAAGTGCGCCTCATCGTGAAGCTCATCGAGGGCCCCAGCCAGCCCCGGCGGGAGCCCCGGCGCGGTCACCTCGCCGAAGCTGCGAAAGCAATGGGCGGCCAGCCCGTCAGAAAGGACTCGTGATGGCGAAAGGTAGCGGGAACAACCGGTATCTCCGCCGCGCCGGCGGCGGGCTCCCCGGCCGCAGCTCCATGGGCGGCGGCAACGCCCTCGCCCAGGCGCAGGAGCTGCTTGCAAAGGCCCAGGCAGAACTCGCTGCGGCAACGGTCGAAGGCACGGCCGGCGGCGGCGCCGTCCGGGTCACCATGTCCGGCGAGCAAAAGATCCTCGGGATCCGGCTGGAGCCGGAAGTCGTCGACCCCGGCGATGTCGAACTGCTCCAGGACCTCATCATGGCCGCCATCGCTGACGCAACCCAGAAAGCCGCCGAGCTCCAGCAAAAATCCTTCGGGGCCATCACGGGCGGCCTCGGTCTGCCCGGCCTCGGCTAGCACACCGCGATGCCCGAATCGCTCGCCACGCCCGAACCGATCCAGCGCCTGATCGAGGCCTTCCATCGCCTGCCCGGGATCGGCCCAAAGTCCGCCCAGAGGCTCGCCTACCACCTCGTGCGGACCTCGCCGCAGGAGGCGGAGAGCCTCGCCCGGGCAATCGTCGAGGCGCGCGAGCGTATCCACTACTGCTCCCGCTGTGTGAACCTTACTGAGCGCGACCCCTGCGCAGTCTGTGCCGACCCCCGCCGCGACCAGTCCACCATCTGCGTCGTCGAACAGCCGCTCGATGTGCTGGCGATCGAACGGTCGGGCATCTACCGCGGCGTGTACCACGTCCTCCACGGCATCCTGAACCCGATGGAAGGGATCGGCCCGGAGCACCTGCACATTGACGCCCTCGTCGCGCGGGTCGCCGGGGGTGACGTGCGCGAAGTCATCATGGCGACGAATCCCAGTCTGGAAGGCGAAGCCACGGTCATGTACATCCAGCGGGTGCTCGCCCCGCACGGGGTCCGGGTGACCCGCCTCGCCCGGGGTCTGCCCTCGGGCGCCGACCTCGAGTACGCCGATACGATGACGCTCGCCCGCGCGCTCGAGGGGCGCCAGGAGCTCTAGCATGGCCGGCCGGCCGCCGCGAACAGTCGCCACTGAAGGCGTCGTACTGCGGCGCCGCCCGGCCGGCGATGCCGACGCCATCCTCGTCCTCCTCACCCCGGGCGAGGGCCGCGTCGATGCCGTCGCCCGCGGCGTCCGCAAGCCCCAGAGCAAACTGCGCGGCCATGTCGAACCGGTGACGCGCTCCCGGTTCCTGCTCGCCCACGGCCGCTCCCTCGACGTCGTCGCGCAGGCCGAGTCGGTCGATGCCTACCTGGGCATCAAGGCGAACCTTGATGCCCTCGCCGCCGCCATCTACTGCTGCGAGCTGGCCGAGCGCTTCGCTGCTGAGCGCTCGCCCCAGCCCGACCTCTACCTTTTGCTCGTCGACGTCCTCGACGCCCTTGCACGCGGGGTGAACCCGGCGCTCTCTGCCCGCTACTTCGAACTGCACCTGCTCGCCGTTTGCGGCTTTGAGCTCCAGGTTGCGGCCTGCGCCAGCTGCGGCGCCGAACTGCCCGAGGCGGATGCCCTGTTCTCCGCAGCTTCCGGCGGCCTGCTGTGCGCCGCCTGCCGCGTCGAGGTGCCGGGCCGGCTCCTCTCGGTGCGCGCCCAGAAGGTGCTTCGCTACGCCCGCCGGGCCGGGGTCGATGCCTTTTGCGGCGTGCGCGTCCCGGCCGAGACCGCCGAGGAGGTCCGCGCCGCCCTCGGCGAAGCGGTGAGGGCAGTTCTCGACGCGGAGCCGCGCTCTGCCCGGTTTTTCGAAACCCTTCCGCCGTCATGAATCGGCGGCCCTTTCGGCGGCGTACCCTCGGTGCGTGTACAATGCGCCTGCACAGCCGAATCTTGGGCCGACCCGAGAAACCCCTGTCGCTGGAGGAGGGGAGGATGCCCCTGTACGAGTACTACTGCGAGCCCTGCAACGGGATTTTTGAAGAGCTTCGCCCAATGCGCGAAGCCAGCGAGCCGGTGCCCTGCCCGGTCTGCTACAAGGACGCGAAGCGGATCATGCCCACATCGTTCGCGGCGTTCACCTTCCGCGACGGCTATCCGCGTCGCATCCCCGACGACGGCAAGTACTGGCACCTCGGCAAGAAAGTCTCCCGGCTGGTCACCAGCGCCCGCCCGAACGAGCACCCCGAGGTCAACAAGCCGGAACCGAAGAAGCGGAAGACGAAGGGCGAAAAGCAGGAGCTCCAGGACATGAAGGAGCTGGCGGCGAAGCGGGAGCTCGTCGACCTGTACGGCAACGAGATCAAGCCCGAGGAAGTTCCCGAAGTCGTCGAGCAGGGCCGCGTGGTCCGCAAGGGCACGCCCCGCGGACTCTAACGCCTCGTTGCGTCCCCAAATCTGCGGGCGGAGGCCCGGGCTGCTCCGACTTTCCTGCCCGCAGACGAGCGGGTTGTCAGCTGTTCCGTGAGAGCACGTACTCGCTCAGGTCGATGAGGCAGCGCTTCGTCTCCGACTCGGGCAGGAACGCGATGGCCTCCTGCGCCCTGCGGATGTACTCCCTCGCCATCTCCATCGACGCCTCGATGCATTCGGAGTTGCGCACCGCCTCGAGCGCTTCCCGCAGGCGCGCCTCACGGTCCCTCCTCGCGAGGATGAATCGTCGGATCGGGTTGTCCTTCGGGTACCGCTCGAGGAACAGCAGCCCGGGCAGGGTGATCGTCCCTTCGAGCAGGTCGCTCCCGACCGGCTTCCCCATTACCGCCTCGTCGCCGACAAAGTCGAGGACGTCGTCGACGATCTGAAAGGCCATGCCGAAGCTGTAGCCGTAGGTCCGCATCGCCTCGACGACCCGCTCGTCGCAGTTGCCGAGCATCGCTCCGCCTTCGGTGGCGTTGGCGAAGAGCGCGGCGGTTTTGCCCCCGATCCGCCAGAGGTAGTGCTGGACGTCTTTCCCGGCGTCGAAGGCAGCAGCGTCCTGGTCAAGCTCGCCGCTCGTCATCTTCATCAGCGCCAGCGCGAAGAGGCGGGTCACCGCCAGGCTCCCCGTCCGGGTCACCATCTCGGCCGCGTTGGCGAACATGTAGTCCCCAAGCAGCACCGTCAGCGCATTGTCGAACACGGCGTTGGCCGTCGGGCGGCCCCGCCGGCTGGTCGCGCCATCCACGACGTCGTCGTGGACCAAGCTCGCAGTGTGGAGCAGCTCGATTGCAGCCCCGAGCGGCACCAGCTTGTTGAGGTTGTAGTCCCCGAGATGACCGGCAAGAAGGACAAGCGCCGGCCGCAGCCGCTTGCCGCGGGCCTGGAGCGCATGGTCGAGCATCCGCTTCAGCGGCGGCAGGTCGACGTTTTTTGTCGATTCGAGGAGGTCTTCAACGAGGACCATGTCCTCGGCGACGGGACCGTAGAGCTCCGCCACCCGCAGGGACGTCATGGCGACGCAGCTCCGGCGAGCGCCGCCGTGACCAGGCGCCGCGCGTTCTCCGTCGTTACCTGCGCCACTTCCGCGAACGTTATTCCGCGCGCCGCGGCAACAGCTCGCGCAGTTTCGACGATGCAGGCCGGTTCGTTGCGCTGTCCTCGCATTCCCTGAGGAGGAAGGTACGGAGTGTCGGTTTCGATCACAAGTGAGCGTGCTGGCAACCCGGCAGCCAGCCGCCGCGTCCGGTCGTTCTTCGGGTACGTAACCGGCCCGGCGATCGACACAAGGTAACCGAGTTCGACGAACGGCTGCGCCTCCTCGAGCGTGCCGCCGAAGCAGTGCATCACCCCGGGCAGGGGCAGGCCGGCCGCAGCCGCTGCCTTCGCAAACGCCTCGAGCTGCGGGAGAATCGTCGTCTCCGCTGCCCGCGAATGCACGCAGACCGGCTTGCGCACATCAAGCGCAATCTGGAGCTGGGCGTCCAGCAGCCGCCGCTGGTTCGGCTCTGACGACCATCCGCGGTAGGCGTCGAGCCCAATCTCGCCGATGGCCACCACCTCCGGTGCTGCGGCCAGCTCACGCAGGCGCGGGAGCAGCGCTGGCCACGCCGTGTCGGCCTCGTGCGGGTGCAGGCCGACCGCCGGGTAGAGCCGGCCCGGGTGCTGCCCGGCGAGGCGGACCGCTTCCTCGCTCGACGGGAGGTCGTAGCCGATCACGACCATGGAGGTCACGCCGGCGGACCATGCCCGGGCAAGCACGGCCTCAACATCGGCGGCGATCGTCGGGTCCGTCAGGTGGGCGTGGGTATCGAACAGCTCCGCGGTCATGCCTCCGCGGCCTCGCGCGGCTCAATCTTCGTGTAGAGCGGCCGGGCCGGCCCAAGCCTCGTACCCGGCTGCACCGGCTGGAACCTCCACCCCTGGGTGCGGACCGCGCCCTCCTGCCCGAGGTCGGCATGCAGCTGCTCGGTCGAGAACGGGAGCACCGGGTGCAGGAGTGTCTTCAGCGCGTTGATGGCATCGAGCGCGGTGATGAGCGTCTCGGCGGCGTGGTCGGGGTCGGTCTTGACGGCCTTCCACGGCGCCCGTTCATCGAGGTACTTGTTGGCCGATTGCGCGAGCTGCAGCGCGGTCTGGAGGCCGCCGCGGAAATGGCATCGCTCGAACTCGTTCCCGACCGCATCGAACATCGCCTCGCACTCGGCCAGCAGCGCCGTGCTCTCCGGCGACCGCGAGGCCACCCCCGGCACCGTCCCCCCGAAGTTGCGGTGGACCATCGATATCACGCGGTTCGCAAGGTTGCCCCAGGTGGCAATGAGCACGTCGTTGTTTGCCCGGATGAGCTCATCTTCGCTGAACACGCTGTCGTTGCTCTCCGGCATGATGGTGGTCAGGTAGAACCGGATGACGTCAGCGTGATACTGGTCGAGGAGGTCGAGCATCCACGTGCCCGTCCCCTTCGATTTGCTCTGCTTCTGCCCGGCGGCGAAGTTCACGTACTGGTTCGCCGGCACGTCGTAGGGGAGGTTGAGGCCCCCGTACCCAAGGAGCATCGCCGGCCAGATGATGGTGTGAAACGGGATGTTGTCCTTCCCAATGAAGTAGTACGAACGGGTCGCGGGGTCCTGCCAGAACGGCCGCCACGCTTCGGGCTCTCTGCGGGTCTGCGCCCACTCCTTGCTTGCCGAGAGGTAGCCGATGACCGCATCGAACCAGACATAAATGCGCTTGTCCTCGTAGCCGGGCACCGGCACGGGCACCCCCCACGAGATATCGCGGGTGATTGCGCGGTCCTTCAGCCCCTCATTCAGCATGCCGAGGGTGAAGTTCTGGACGTTGCGGCGCCAGTGCGCCTGCCGGGAAGCCCATTCGCGCAGGGGCTCCTCGAACGCCGAGAGCTTCAGGAAGAAGTGCTCCGAGGGCTTCAGCACCGGCCTCGCGCCGCTCAACTTGCTCCGCGGGTCGCGCAGCTCGGTCGCATCGAGCGTCTTGCCGCAACTGTCGCACTGGTCGCCGCGCGCTTCGGTGTACCCGCAGTACGGGCAGGTGCCCTCGACGTACCGGTCGGGCAGGAACCGCCCAACCTCGGGGTCGAAGAGGTACTCGTCGGTCCGGCGGTAGAGGTATCCCTTCTCGAGGAGCCGCAGGAACATGTCCTGCGTCACGGCGTAGTGGTTCTCGGTCAGCGTGGTCGTGAAGAGGTCGAACGAGATGCCGAACCGCTCCCACACCTCGAGAATCTTCGGGTGGTACCGCTCCACCACCTCGCGCGGCGTGATCCCTTCGCGGTCTGCAGTGACGGTGATTGGCGTCCCGTGGCAATCCGACCCGGAGACCATGAGCACCTCATTCCCGCGCAGGCGCTGGTACCGGGCGAAGATATCGGCGGGCAGGTAGGCGCCGGCCGCCTGGCCGACGTGCAGGAGGTAGTTAGCGTACGGCCACGCGACGCAGACGAGGACACGGTCGGGCACGGTTCACCTGGGGAAGGAACTCTCCCAAATCCTACCACACAGGCCGTATTCCGCTGCCGTTCAGCCGGTTTCGTGCGCCCCGCCGTTGAGCCGGTCCCACGCTGCGTACAGCTCTCCCCGGGGCGCGCCAGTCAGGCGGGCCACCTCGGCGGCGGCCGCTCCCCGGCGGGCACCTGCGCGCTTGAAGGCCCCCAGGAGCTCCTGGGCGTCCGCTGCGGCCGGGGCCTCCGCGGTCGGGCCGATGACCACCGTGCACTCCCCGCGTGCTGCGGCGAAGCGGTCCGCCAGCTCTGATGTCCGGCCGCGCACAACCTCCTCATGGATCTTGGTCAGCTCCCTGGCGACGACAGCCTCCGGGTCGCCGAGGACATCGGCGGCGTCGCGGAGGAGGGCAGCCAGGCGGCCCGGGGCCTCGAAGCAGACGACCACGCGGTCAGGTCCTGCCAGGCGTGCGAGCGCTGCCCGGCGTTCACCCGCCTTGCGCGGTAGAAACCCTGCGAATACGGCGACCTGCGCATCGAACCCTGACACGGACAGCGCGGCTGCCAGGGCCGAGGGGCCGGGTACCGGGATGACGCGGACGCCGGCCCGGTGGGCCGCCGCCACGAGCCGCGCCCCCGGGTCGGAGACCCCGGGCGTCCCGGCGTCCGAGGCGAGCACTGCGATGCCGGCAGCGGCCGCTTCGAGCACCTCCGGGGTCCGCTCGCGCACGTTGTGCTCGGTCAGGCTGACGAGCCGCGCCGTGCTCCCTGCTGCCCGCGCGAGTCGGCCCGTGACGCGGGTGTCCTCGGCCGCGATGAGCGAGGCCAGCCGGAGCGCCTCCTGGGCCCGCGGAGAGAGGTCGCCGAGATTCCCGAGCGGAGTGGCGACCACGTACAGCCCGGGATGCCAGGCCGTCATCGAGCTGTCCAATCGAAGCTATTGCACATAAGCGGCTCCCGCGAATCGAATTTGTGTTGACCCGTCAACCCGGCCCTCCTACACTCGATTACAACGCCGCGGCCGCCCGACAGGCCGCAATTCTAGCCCCGGGATTGCGCTGAATTGAGTACTGCTGTGAACCTTTCCTCCGCCGCCTCCGATGAGCCGGAGCGCGGCCCCGCGCCGTACCCGCAGGGGGACCAGCCCGTTCCGACCTTTAAACAGCTCAGGCGCGCATACGGCTTCGACGAAGTCGCCATCGTTCCCGGCACCGTCACCATCAACCCCGAGCTGACCGAGCTCGGCCTCGACATCGGCCCCCACCACTTCGCCATCCCCTTCCTCGCCTCGGCGATGGATGCCGTCGTCGACCCGTCCTTTGCCATCGCCATGCACAAGGCCGGGGGCCTCGCGGTGCTCAATCTCGAAGGGGTGTGGACGAAGTACGACGACCCCGGCTCCATCCTCCAGGAGGTCGCCTCCGTCAGCCGCGATGAGGCGACCGCGCTCCTCCAGCATGCCTACCAGCAGCCGATCCGGGAAGACCTCATTCACCGGCGCATTCAGGAGATTAAGGCCGGCGGCGCCGTTGCTGCCGTCTCCGTAACCCCGATGAACACCAAGCGCTGGGCTCCGCTCATTCAGGAGGCCGGCGCCGACATCCTGGTGGTCCAGAGCACGGTGACGACGGCCCGGCACGTCTCCACGAGCGTCGAAGGCCTCCG
>Ga0308415_1000154_pt1 | contig 29060 bp, 29 predicted proteins | sample HotsprSampleOS55_FD_203465 | JGI IMG/M metagenome (GOLD analysis project Ga0308415, IMG submission 203465) | Hot spring phototrophic mat microbial communities from Octopus Spring, Yellowstone National Park, Wyoming, United States - 20090730_OS55 ... | reverse complement strand
ACATACTGGCTAAAAGCAGCCCGGTGCCAGAGACAAGGCAAGCCCATCGTCTTGCCTTGGTGACGAGACTTTCACTGAGTTCACGCGGAGGTGAGCTTGGTGAGTCCGTCTGACTTTCCCAGCCTTCACCTCTAGGTGTGAACCGATTCCACACACAAGAGAGGTTGGAGGCTAAACGATGTGGGCTGGTTTTGCGTCAAGTTTGCTGTTGGTTACGGTAGCGGAGTTTGGGGATAAAACCTTTTTTACCCCCCTGATTCTGGCTATGCGACACCCGCGCCGCTGGGTCTTCTTGGGAACGTGGCTGGCTTTGGCCGTGATGACCTTGCTGGCAGTGGTGGCCGGGAAGGTGCTTTTCAAGCTGCTGCCGCCGCTGGGCGTGCGAGTGTTGTCGGCTGGGGTTTTCGCGGCTTTTGGGCTGAGAATGCTCTGGCAAGCTTACAAGATGACTCCCCAGCAGGAAAAAGAAGAAGAGGAAGAAGCCCTCAGGCTGGTGGAGCAGGCAGAAGAAAAAGGGGCGGGCCGCGGCGGGGCTTGGGCCATTGTGTGGGAAGCCTTTAGCTTGACGGCCTTGGCCGAGTTCGGGGATAAAACCCAGATTGCCACCGTCTCCTTGGCGGCTACCCACCCGGGATTGAGCGTCTGGGCAGGGGCTACCCTTGGCCATGGGCTGATGGTGGGGCTGGCGGTGGTGGGAGGTCGTTTTTTAGCAGCTCACATCTCTGAACGCGCCGTGCATTGGGTGGGGGGCGGCTTATTTCTGGTGTTTGCGTTGCTGACCGGTTGGGAGCTGCTGGGATCCGGGATCAGCTAGAAATCGCAGGAGCCCCGCACTGTACCCGTAGGGTCAGTGCCGGGAGGAATGCGCTTTGATGAAGTACAATGAACTTATGAGCCAAATCCTGACCATCTCCTGCAAGCTCAAGGTGTCCCCGTCGCAAGCCGCTAAATTGGACGCGACGATGGATGCCTTTGTGCAGGCACTGAACTGGGTCAACCAGAACACGCCGGAGAAGATCGTCAACGCGGTCAAACTGCAATCCCTTTGCTACTACGAGATTCGAGCCCGGTTCGGCTTGTCCAGTAACTTGGCTCAGCAGGTGTGCAGGCGGGTGGCAGGCGCTCGCAAAGTGGCAAGACAGCGCAACCGTCCAGTTAAAGAGTTCAAGCGTAGGTTCGTTACCTACGACGCACGTATCTTTTCATTCCGCGAGAAAGACTGGACGGTGTCGCTGACCACGGTTGAAGGGAGAGAACGCTTTGAGCTAGCCATTGGCAACTACCAGCGTGGGATGCTGGCTGGCTCTAACCCCAAATCGGCCACCCTAGTCCAGCGGAAGGACGGCTCCTACTACATCCAGATTTGCGTAGAGAAAAACCCGCCCAAGCAACAAGATACCGACAGGGTGATCGGGGTGGACTTGGGCAGGACGGATATCGCCCATACGTCAGAGGGGGACAATTGGAATGGACAGCAGTTGAACCGAGTCCGCGACCACTACTCCAAGCTGAGGGCGGTACTCCAACGCAAAGCCAGTAAGGGCACCCGCAGTTCGCGGCGCAGATGCCGTCAACTGTTGCAACGGCTGTCTGGCAAGGAAAGACGCTTTCAGGCGTGGGTCAATCATCGCATCTCCAAAGCTATTGTCTCTAGGGCAAAGGCGACAAACAGCGCTCTTGCTCTGGAAGACTTGACAGGGATTCGGGAAAGGGTCAATCAACAGCCCCGCAGCAAGACAGAGCGTAGGCGGGCAAATAGTTGGGCGTTTTATCAACTCCGTCAATTTTTGGAGTACAAGGCTCTGCGTGCGGGGGTTGCTCTGATTCTTGTTCCGCCTGCCTACACGTCGCAGACCTGCCACCGGTGTTTGCACATTCATCCCGATCCTGCGCAATCCTACCGCAGTGGCAAGTCGTTCAAGTGTGGGCACTGTGGATGGGAAGGGGATGCGGATTTGAATGGTGCGAATGTGATTGCGCTTTTGGGGGCTGCTGTAAACCAGCCTAGAGGTTCGGGCTTGTTTTGTTCTCTGGTAGAGCAGAACAGGCTCAGGGCTACTGAAAGCCCGCTCCGTACCGCTTAGCGGTCGGAGCCGGGTAGTTTACAAGTTCCTGGAAGCTGCTGTTGCGGCCTCCGTAGCGCAGGTGCATGTGCACCGGATCCCCGTGGGGTGCCCGCAGAATCACATAGGTGAAGGTCTCGCAACTGGCGTCTGCTCCAGGCCGCAACTGAAACAAATCCCAGATGGAACTTAAGGAGCGCTCAGGGTAGTAGAAGGGATCCGGCGCAGCTCCCCGATAGGCGTAGCGACAATTTTCCGCCAGGGGCTTTTTCCCCTCCAGGTCGGCATAAAAGGAGAAAAACTCCATCTTCTCGAACTTCACCCGCTTCGGATTGCGCGGATCGTTGGCAGATTGTTCCAGAGACGTATCCAGGGTAAAGACGCCATCAATTCCCAGGTAGGGCACTTTATAGGCGTTGGGGGACACAATCTGCAACTCCAAGGCTGCCGCAGCCGCTCCAAAACCCAGGAGACTCAAGCTGCCGATCAGCCAGGTTAGGGCCGTTGAAGAACCAATTTGGCGAGAGAGCATAAAACTTTGTTGTGCCTGTGTTGTGCAGTAAACTGCAGAGCAGTTTAGGGGAAGCTTTGAGCTCGTACCATCCCACTGGGGGGCATCTGGCGAGAAATTCGCCGACTGCAGGTGCAGCTCTGAGGAACGGGATCCCATCTGGATCCCAACAAGGCAGTAAAATTGAGGTCAGGCTCACCGTAGAGGTGCCAGGTTTGCTGCCAGAGCCTGATATCTGGAAACTGATTTTGAAAGCGAGGAAAACCCCGTGGAGCTAGCTGAGATTGAGGAGTTGATGAACAAAGCTGTGCAAGCCACACAGCGCTCCTTTAATACGGTACGCACCGGGCGGGCCAATTCCAGCCTGCTGGATCGCATTCAGGTGGAGTACTACGGCGTGCCCACTCCCCTGAAGGCCCTGGCCAGCCTCACCACGCCAGACTCCAGCACTCTCTTGATCCAGCCCTTTGATCCCTCGACCCTGGCGGCCATTGAGCGGGCCATTGTTGCCTCTGACCTAGGTCTAACCCCCAGCAACGACGGCAAGGTGGTGCGGCTCACCATTCCCCCCCTGACGGAAGAGCGCCGCAAAGAGCTGAGCAAACAGGTGGCCAAGCTAGCCGAAGAGGGGCGAGTCTCGATCCGCAACATCCGGCGGGATGGCATCGACTCGGTGCGCAAGCGAGAGAAAAATGGCGAGCTGTCTGAAGATGAGTCCAAAAGCTTGCAGGATGCCATCCAGAAGCTGACCGACCGCTATATCAAAAAGATCGATGAGCTGCTGGCAGAAAAAGAAAAGGAGCTGACGACGCTGTAAAAGCTCCTTGTGGACATAACTCCCCACGCTACTGGCCTGCTTCTGCATAGCCGTAGGACGGGGTTAAAGACCCCATTTTTTGATCAAAACTCGACACTCATCCCGAAACTTCAAGGTTTCCACTTGCCCCTCGAAGTCGGGCAGCCGTTCGTTTCTCCTCGTCCAATTCCAACAAGAGGGATCCCGGCTTAGGCCAGGATGGAAGGGGGGAAAACGACAACTCTTGCCGCAATGGATCTGATCCTGTGCCATCAATCGGCGGATTTCGACACCCTGGGGGCGGCGGTGGGAGCGGCCCGCCTGTATCCGGGTGCCCGCATCGCCTTGACCGGGGGATCCCTGCCGGGGGTGCAGGAGTTTTTGGCCTTGTACCGAGATGAATTTCCCCTCATTGAGTTGCGCTCTGTGGATCCGGGACAGGTGCAGCGGTGGATTGTGGTGGATTGTCACGATCCGGATCGCTTGGGAAAAGCTGCCGCTTGGTTGAGCGTCCCCGGCACCCAAATCGAGATTTTCGACCATCACCTCAGGGATCCGGAAACCCCACCGGATGGCTTTTGGCCGCAGCAGCAGGTGAACTGTCATATCGAGGCCGTGGGGGCCACCTGTACCTTGCTGGTGGAGCGGCTGCAGGCTGCTGGGATCCCTCTCAGCCCTTTTGAGCGGCTGGCGCTGGCTTTGGGCATTCACATGGATACGGGATCCCTGACCTTCCCGGAGACCACCGCCCGCGATGCTGCTGCCCTGAGCTGGCTGTTGGATCAGGGGGTGAACCTGGTCTTGTTGCGGCGCTTTTTGGGGGATGGCCTCACCCCAGAGATGCGCGAGCTGCTCAGCCAGGGGTTGGCCCAGATGCAGGTGCAGCAGGTGGGGGAGTATCGCCTGGGAGAATGGCTGCTGGAGCTGCCGGAGTTTGTGCCCGGCTTGGCCAGCCTGGTGATGCGGCTGATGGATCTGACGGGAGTGGATGTGCTGCTCTTGGTGGCGCGGCAGGGGGAGCGGCTCAGCCTGATCGGGCGGGCGCGGCAGGAGTTTGCCCAGTTGGGCAGGGTGATGGCCCTCTACGGCGGCGGTGGACACGATTGTGCTGCAGCAGCCACGTTAAAAGCCAGCCCAGAGCAGCCTTTGCCCGACCCGGCCCAAGTCATGGCGGCCCTCAGGCAGGCTGTCCAAGAGCGGATCCCGCCCCCGGTGACGGCCAAAGATTTGATGTCGGCTCCGGTGCGCACCATCCGACCGGAGATCACCATCGACGAGGCCCAGCGGGTGCTGCTGCGCTACGGCCATTCCGGCCTGGTGGTGGTGGACGCTCAAGGTCGCCTGGTGGGGGTGATCTCGCGGCGGGATATCGATATCGCCCTGCACCACGGATTTGGCCATGCCCCCGTCAAGGGCTACATGACCACCGACGTGAAAACCCTCTCCCCCGACACCCCCTTGGCGGAGATTCAGCGGTTGATGGTGCAGTGGGATATTGGCCGCCTGCCGGTTCTCCAGGATGGACAGTTGGTGGGCATTGTAACTCGCACCGATGTGTTGCGGCACCTACACGAGTTGCCGGCCCTCTCACCCCAGTTGGCTTTGCCCACCCTTTCCTGCCCTTTGGATCTCACCTTCGCGGCCCTGTCGGAGCGGCATCGACAGTTGCTGGAGCAGGCCGCCCACATCGCCGATGAGAAGGGCCTGAGGTTGTATCTGGTGGGGGGAACGGTGCGGGATCTGCTGCTGCACCGGTGGGGACGGCAGCCCTCGCCCAACCTGGAGCGGCTGGATCTGGACTTGGTGGTGGATGGGCCCTACTCTCCGGCCCTGGATGGGACGGATCCCCCGGGCTGGGGCTTGATTTTGGGACAAGCGCTCAAACAGCGCTTCCCGGAAGCGCGGCTGGAGATCCACGGCAAATTCCAAACGGCGGCCTTGATCTGGCCAGGCGGCTTTTGTGTGGATATCGCCAGCGCCCGCACGGAGTTTTATCCCTACCCGGCCTCTCCCCCCGAAGTGGCCATGGGATCCATCCAGCAAGACCTCTATCGGCGGGATTTTTCCATCAACGCCTTGGCCTTGCGCCTCAACGGCCCCCAGCGAGGACAGGTGCTGGATTTTTTCGGCGGACAAGCAGATCTGCAACAGGGGATCATCCGGGCATTACACCCCAACAGCTTCATCGAGGATCCCACCCGCATTTATCGGGCGGTGCGCTTTGCGGTGCGCTTGGGCTTCGCCCTGGACTCGACCACAGAAAAATGGATCCGCGCTGCCGTGGCCAGTGGTCTGCACGATGCCGTCGGCGGGGATCGCCTCAAGCAGGAGCTGGCCTACATTCTCGGATCCCGCGATTGGCCCCAAGCCTTTGAGCGGCTGGCAGAATGGGGAGCTTTGCGCTGTATTCACCCCGACCTGGAGTGGGATCCCTCCCTGTGTCAGCGGTTGCAACGGGTGGGCCGCTGGGCCTATCACTTTCGCCGCCGCTATCCTGAGCTGGGATCCCAGGAGATCTGGCAACTGCGCCTAGAGGCTCTCCTCCTCACCCTACCCCAAGCCCCCCAGGTGGCCAGCCAACTCCACCTCACCCAAGCAGGCATCGAACGCCTCAGCCATTCCTCCTATTACCAAACCCTGTTGGCCCAACTGGATCCCAGCACCCTCTCTCCGGCCCAGGTGGTGCAACTGCTGCAGGGGCTGCGGATCCCAGCAGTGATTTTGGTGGCCGGGATCGCCCCCAAGCCGGCCCGGCGGCTGATCTGGCGCTATTTGCAGGAGTGGTACTGGGTGAAGCCGCTGCTCAACGGCCACGATCTGCGTCGTCTGGGTTATAAGCCAGGTCGCCCCTTCCAAGCCATTTTGGAGCAACTGCGTTGCCTCACCCTGAACGGTGAACTCACCACCCCGGCAGAAGCTGAAGCCTGGCTACAAGAACACTTCCCCCTGCCGCAAGCTCAATACCGAGGAAGAAAGTAGAAGGGCAAATCAGTCGAAATAGAAGAGAGTGACCAACTTGTGTTGTTCCTCAGCATGCTTGCAGGCATCCAGCAGCGTGACGCTGTCGTGGAAGACAAAGCAGATCAACTGCTGGCACTTGCCGATGATCTCCAGGTTGCACAGGCGGCTGGCCTCCGCCAGGGGAAGATGGTCGTTTTCGGGATGCTCCACCAGATGCAGCACCTGCTCCAGGCTGGCCCGCGACTCTGCCGGCTGTCGCTCCAAACTCTGGGGCAAGATCACCGTCAAGGACTTCATGTCCGCCCGCATCGCCCCCCGAATGACGGCCAAGTTGGTGCCAATGGCCCCAGAGGTGAGGATCTGATTGCCGGTAAGGGCCAGGGCATAACTGAGGGTCTCGATCAAATACTGATGGGTAATGGGCACATGACGGCTGCCCAGGATGGCCACTCGCTTCGGCCCAACTTGCTGAATGGCGGCCAACTCCTGCAAAAACGTATCAACGCTGGTGGGGACATCAATAGACTGGGTCAACGGGATCCCTCGGCAGATTCTCTAGATCTTGGCTAGGCTATGCTATCTCAAATTTTCGCTTTGGGATCCGGCCAAGTTGAAGCTCTACGGCTTCAGCTCCGCACTTTTGGTGAAGTGCTAAGGCTGTCTGCAGCAAGCTGGGCTTGGCTTTGCGCAGAAGATCCCGCCTGGATGTGGATGGTGTAGCTCATACTGCTGTGAACGCCCTTGCCCAGCCAATGGCCGTAAATGGGAGCGGCATCTCTGGGGTAAGCGCTGGCCGCCAAAGCCACATGACCATCGGCCACGGCCAACCCCTGGGTGGGATCAAAGCCCCGCCAACCGGCCCCCGGCAAGTACACCTCCGCCCAAGCGTGCAGATGACGGCGCCCAGGCTCTGGGGGTTCTCCGCCCATGCTCTCCCCCGAAGGCCGTGAGGGGCTGACCTGGTAGCCACTGACAAAGCGCGCGGCCAAGCCTACCGTACGGCAGACCTCCATGAACACCAGGGCCAAATCGCGGCAGGCTCCGGTTTTGCGATGCCAGGTCAAGCCGGCAGGCCAGGGATCCCCCTTTTCCCGCAAGATGTGGCGGCATTCTGAATAGATGCGCTGGTTCAGCGCCGGCAGAAAAGCTGTCGTTTCCCCCTGCACGTGATCCCATAGCTCCCAGGCCAAGGCCTGGATGCCGGGATCCGCCTGAGCCGTCAGATAAGGCTGTAATTGGGCTGCCAGCGTGCTGGGATAGTCGATGGGGAGATGGGTGGCCCAATCGCAGAGCAGGTAGTCGAAGGGATTCTGCCGCAGGGTGAGCACCGTGGCCTGAGTTTGGATGCGCAAGTGCTCGGTGGGATCCCCAAACCAGAGCCGAACCGCCGCGTTGCCCTCCAGGTCCACCAGCGCCGATTGGCCCACCGGCTGCGGATCCACCTGCAACTCAAAAGCCAGGAGAGTTTGGATCCCGTCGCAGCGCGGTCGCAATCGCACCGTGTGGGGCTCCAGTTGGACTGGACGACTGTAGCGATATTCGATGAGATGGCGGATCTGAATTTGCACAGGCCAAATGACGGGCAAGGAGTTTTATCACAGGCAAAGGAGCACCGAGATCAGGCAACCCAAACTGCTCCCAGATCAAAGCCAAGAAGCGGTTGCATCGTCTGCCCGAGATCTCTAGACTTCAGGGATCCCGAGTTTGAGATCTCCGAGAGCTTTGCCCTGCCTTCCCAATCATCGAAACCTCCAGCTTAGAGCGGATGTACTCCCCAGCCTGTACAGGAGCATAGCGAGGGGGATTTGCTGCATTCTGGCATGTGGGCAGGCATTCGATCCAAGCATCGTCCCGAGGAGCTGTAAAGTAAACCAAAGACAGGCGGCGACTGGAACCGAAAGCCGATCGGGGTGGATTGACCACGCGGTGCAACGTGGAGCGCCAACGGTCATTGGTCCAACGGGATAGCAGATCGCCAACGTTGATGACAAAGGCGTTGGGAACAGCCTGCACATCAATCCACTCTCCTGCTTTGGAGTACACCTGCAGCCCTCCCGGCGCCCCATCCTGTCGCAGAATCGTGAAGCCACCGTAGTCGGAGTGAGCCCCATAGCGTAGCTGTCCCGGGATGGGCTCCACCTCCTGTTCAGGATAATGCACAGCCCGCAGCACTCCCCCTTTCCCCTCCATAAAAGGCAGAAAATAGGTTTCCGGCAGATCCAAAGCCAACGCGCCCATGCGCATCAAGGTTTGGGTGAGCTGAAGCAGAGCCGCATCATAAGCCAGAAGAGCAGCCCGCAGTCCTGCTGGATGGGTGGGCCAAAGGTTGCCCGAATCCGGATCCACCCCTGCTTGGGGCCGTTGTGGATCTTCCCGAAACAGGTCATTGAACACCAGCGCCTCACAGAGATCGTAGGGAACCTCTGCCCCACGGGTAGCGGCTACACTTTCGATGCCAATCGGCAGGTATCCCTGGTTTTTGACGCGATCCGGAGTCACCACCTCCATTTTTTGTTCCAGCGGCAGGTCGAAGAAAGCCCTCGCTCTCTCGTAGGCTGTTTGTATGATGGCCTCCGGGATCCCATGCCCTGTGATCACCACAAACCCCACCTCCTCCAAGGCTGCCCCAAAAGCCTTTGCAACCCCTAGCGGATCCGTGCCCTCCCGAAAGGGGGTCAAATCCAGACAAGGGATCCCAGCTTGCTCAAAGGAAGAAACTGGAGACATAGCCGACATAGAGACAGGTGCTCAGAACAGCTCCTACCCTACAAAGAGAACTTGCCCCAAGACTGTGTGGGCGGATACCCCCTCAAAGCCAGCGCCAGCTCAACCCCATATCGAAACTAGGGATATTCTTGCTTGGCCTGTTGCCAGAGGACTTCCAGCTCCTGGAGACTGCGCCCTTTCAGAAGGGAGCTTATGCCATCGCCGGGCAGGGATCCCGCTGGTTCCTGAGCCAGCTCTTCCATGCGCAAAAAACGGCGAGCAAAGCGCAGGTTGGTTTGGGTTAGAGCATGACTCTAGTCAATAATAAGCTCAACTATACTGAAAATAATGTATAATATGTTCAGTACGGATTACTACCAGTTGATCTTTCTGTTTACTTTCGAGTCTGCCAACATGGTAGCCAAAGCAAAGCAGAAAATTGGTAGTAAGACGACACGGAAACTGCGCTTTGGGTATTCTACTCAAAGCTTTGCGGGATACCGCCATTCTGGTTGGAAACAAACAGAATGCTATCGCTGCATAGTTGAACAGTGATGTTCAGCAGTGTTCAGCGTAAATGTATCAGCTTGGGCAGCATCCAAACCATACCAACGGCCCAAGTTGACCAGGGCAAAAAGCAGATCCCCCAGTTCGGCTTCCTGCCGAGTTGGATCGGGGGGATCCCTCTCCAATTCTCGACGCAGCTCGGCTTCTTCCTCGCGGATCTTGGCCCAGATCCCCTCCACCGTTGGCCACTCAAACCCTGCCCCCACCACTTTGCAGGAAATTTTCAGGGCAGCCATTAGGGGAGGCAAACTTTGGGCATAGTGCAGCAGTTTTTGGCCAAGGCTTTGATCCGGTCGCTCCCTTTGCTTGATCTGTTCCCAAGAGCGGTGCAACTCCGGAAGATCTGCCATCACAGCATCCCCAAACACATAGGGGTGACGGCGGATGAGCTTATCGGCAATTCCCGCAGCCACAGCTTCCAGATCAAAGTGGTTCTGCTCGGCAAAGATCTGAGACTGCAACACCACCTGCAACAACAAATCCCCCAGCTCTTCGGCAATTGCTGCCGGATCCCCGGCTCGAATGGCAGCTACCGTCTCATACGCTTCTTCAAGAATGTAGGGGGTAAGAGACTCTGGAGTTTGGGCCCGATCCCAAGGACACCCGTCGGGAGCGCGCAACCGAGCAACAACAGCCGCCAAACGACTCATGTGTGAGCTAGAGGCGGAACGCTCCAGATAAAGGTGGGCAAAATGGCCCGTCGCTTGAGGATCCCAGCTTTGGAGCGTCAATGGGCCGGCCACCACCTCCAAGTCTTCTGTTAGCAACGTAACAGACTGGACAGGAGAACAGATCTGTTGCAAAACACTGCGCAGCTTCGCCAGATCCTGGCCCCCACAGCTTTTCAGCAGCAGGGATCCCTGCTCAGCAGCGAACCACCGAGCCAGAGCCTGTTGCCAGTCGGGCTGAAGACTATCCAGCGTTTGCAGCATGGTCAAAAGGGTAGGTGCGGCCCAAATCCAAAAGGCGGCTGAGCTGCTCCAGATCGATGAAACTCAACTCCAAAAGGATCATCAGCAACGGCCCTTGCTGGCGATGCTGCAGCTTCTTGGCCAGGCTCAGTTGAGAACGGTCGATAATGCCCGTTTCCAATAGATATTCCTCAAGGGCTGGGGGGGGAATGGGATCTAGCATGGTCGTTTCGCAGCGCTGAAGAAGGACAAATATGAAACTGAGAAGATAGTAAACTAACGTAACTATTCTTAACACTCCTACAGAGTTTCGGCAAAGATCCGGCTGGCAAATAGGCCACAGGTGAGCTTACCAAGCCCTGTGCCCACAGCTCCACGGCAAGAAAACCCCTAAATTGCCTCAGCAAATGAGGTTTATGTATCCAAGGACACAAAAAATGGGTACCAAGAGTTCATGGTATGGTAGCAAATTGGCGATCAGTTGGCAGCACCCCGAAAGGCCGACTGCTTTTTCTTTGTGGGAAAAACCAACTCACCTTGCAAGATGTTACCTTTTTATCTCGTTGAATCCTCGTGCTTGATAAAAATCTTACAACAATTCTTCGGGGATCCAATCTGTTCGGCTCCTCTGGGATCTGCCCTAATGCTGTCATCCTGCTCGGGTTCGGTTTTGGGCATACATCGTCCTACGTTCAGCTAAGCTAGAGACACTTGCCACATGGACTCCCGTTATGTCTGAAGCCCAGGGTTTACTGCCGGTGGGGGCAACGGTTCAAGTGGTGGAGATGCCTCCTTACCTAAAAACGGCTGACCCAATGCCGATGTTGCGCCCGGCCCATTTGATCCGCTTGCACGAACAAGGGGTGATCCTGCAGCGGCGGCTGTTGGGCACCTACAGTGTGCAGTTTGCCAATGGCATCTTTCTCATAGACGGAAAATATCTCGCGCCGGTGGGATCCCTGTCCTGACACGCCCATCTCTCCTCCGAGCCAGCTGGATGGGTTTGCCGGCCTTTAGAACCTTTGGGAGCTGGCAGCTTTCTGCAGAAGCGAGCCTTCAACTGGCCGGCGGACTTTCGCGATAGCCTGAACCGCGGCTAGCCGCTTCTGACGCTTCAGCGAGCTCAGTTGCTTATTCCCGTCAGCGGTGTCGAAGTAGCTGACAGACCTGCCCAGCTTTTGGTAGCTGGTTTTGCGATCTGCCACCGCCGCGCTGTAGAGGGCTCAGCACATCCGCCCCCAGTGGTGCAAGAGTTTTTCTTGCTGGCGACTGGGATAAAGCTGGGCCGCGGCAGCGTTGCGTAGCCACAAAGTGACGCAGGGGGTTACCCTGCCATAGGGTGCCAGTCCGCTGCGCTGAGACTGGAGACTGCCGCGCATCAGGTTAACTCATGTTAATTTGGGGGCGTCTTCCTCTTCCATCCTGCGATCTCTATGAGCATTCAACTTCCTCGCTGGCTAGAACTGGCCTTGCCTTTCTTTCATCCTGTGCTGATGATTTTGGCGTTTGCGCTGGCCCTGTATGCCCTTTACCTGGGTCTGCAAGCGCGACGGGTGCGCACTGCCTCGGCAGAAGAACGCAAGGAGCTGATCAAAGGGAAGTTTGGTCAGCGGCATTTCCTCGCCGGATCCCTGTTCTTGGTGTTGATGGTGTTCGGAGCCCTGGGCGGCATGGGGGTTACCTACCTGAACAACGGCAAGCTGTTTGTTGGGCCTCACCTGCTGGCTGGGTTGGGCATTGTGGCCTTGGTGGCCAGCTCTGCGGCTCTAGCACCGCTGATGAAAGACGGGCAAAAGGTCTGGGCGCGTAATGTGCATGTCCTATTAAACGTGGTGATCCTGGCGATCTTGGGTTGGCAGGCGGTGACCGGCTTTCAGATTGTGCAGCGCATCGTCAACCAAATGCTGACCACACCCCAGGTGGCTTAATCTCCCCGAAAGACCCATGCAACCCTGAACAGGGCTGAGCTTTGGGAGGACTTTGTCCCGCTGGTGCGAGCCGAGAAGTCCGTCGACCCAAAGACTTCGGCCTCCCCTTTTCGGAACCCAGAGCTTCATCATGTCAGAATGGCAGAGCAGGCGCTGCATCCTTCGGCTGTAGAGGGGCGCAGTCTTGTTGCCGATACCCAGTTAACGCAACGGTTCTCCCTATGTCGGTTAGCCCTCTTCCCAGTTGGGTCAAGCGTTCCATCGGCAAAGCCAGCGAGACTTCAGCGGTGCAGCAGGTGATCAAGCAGCGGGGCCTGCACACCATTTGTGAGGAGGGGCGCTGTCCAAATCGAGCCGAGTGCTACAGCCAAAAAACCGCTACATTTCTGCTGATGGGAGGGATCTGTACCCGCGCCTGCTCTTTTTGCCAGGTGGCCAGTGGACGGCCCGCACCGTTGGATCCCGCAGAGCCGGAGAAAGTGGCCGAGGCGGTTGAGCTGCTGGGGCTCAGCTATGTGGTACTCACCTCGGTGGCCCGCGACGATCTGCCCGACCAGGGATCCGGTCGCTTTGTGGAGGTCATGGAGGCAATTCGGCGGCGCTGCCCCGGCACCCAGATCGAGGTGCTTACCCCCGACTTTCGCGGGGATCGCGAATGCATTGCCCGTGTGGTGGCTGCCCAGCCTGTTTGCTACAACCACAACATCGAAACGGTGCGACGCCTCTCCCAGGCAGTACGGCGCAGCTCCGGCTACGACTTGTCCTTGCGGGTTTTGCGAACGGTCAAGGAGCTGAATCCTGGATTACCCACCAAGTCTGGGCTGATGCTGGGGCATGGGGAGACCCGCGCAGAAGTGCTGGAAACTTTCCGGGATCTGCTGGCGGTGGGATGCAATCGTCTGACTCTGGGGCAATACCTACAACCTTCCTTGGCCCATCGCCCTGTGGAACGCTACTGGACTCCGGAAGAGTTTGCCGAGCTGGGCCAGATAGCCCGCCAGATGGGGTTTCGCCAGGTGCGCTCAGGGCCATTGGTGCGCAGCTCCTACCACGCTGCCGAAATGGTTGAGAACTAGGCCAGGGAGCTTGGCAGAGAGGCTGTGCAGTCTGTCATAGCCAACCTTTCCCGTCCGATCAAGGCACGAAGGCCCGCTTCCAGGCCGAACGCTCGGGCTGCAAACCGGCTGAGCACCTGTGGCGCCAGGGATCCCAGGCGATACAGGCTGACCCCCGCCACCAGACCCGGCAAAAGGCCGTTGCCCCAGTCTCCCCACAGCCAGGAACTCACCCCTTCCGCCAGCAGCAGCAGAGCCCCATTGAGCAGCAGCGGTCGCCACAGCCCCTCGCGAAAGGAGACTAGCCCCCTCCACAAGGCCGTCCGGGGTAGGTGAAGCCGCACTCCCAAGCCCAACAGCCAAAGGCCATCCAGCAGTGGGGCCAACAGCAAATCCAACCCCAGCGGAGCCAAGCCCACCACAATCCCCTTGCCGAGGGCGACAGCTTGGCCCCATTGCTCCACAAAGCGGGCATGATGCTGCCACTGTTTTTCCAAAATCTGAGCCTGAACCCGATCCAGCCGCTTCAACACATTCAAAGCCAGAAGGGATCCCGCCTCGGTTTGCAAAATCTGCAGAATTCGCCCCCGCAAGGCTTCAATTTGGGGTGCAGGCCGTTCCCATTCCAAAGTAATGCGGCCATCCGGCCAGTGGGTGCGGACTTTCAGGGGTTTTGGGCAGGCGGCCACGGTCAAAATCTCCTGTGGCGATACCCAGCCCAGGTGGCGGCTGATCTGGGCACAAATGGCCTGCAACTCCGCTTCGGAGTAGAGATCGCATTTGTTCAACACCAGCAGGATGGGCTTGTATAGAGTGCGCAGCTCCGAGAGAGCTTGGTATTCCAACTGGGTCAGGTCGGTGGCGATGACAAACACGATCAAATCCGCCGAGCGGGCCACATCCCAGGCCAACTGTTCGCGGGCTTCTCCTTCCACTTCGTTCAAACCCGGAGTATCCACCAGCTTCACTCGCCAAGGGATCCCTGGCTCCGGCTGCCACAGCAGGGATTGGGGCTGCTGAGTGACCCCATTGAGGGGGCCCACCTTCAATCGCTCCTCGCCGGTTAGGGCGTTCAGGACGGCCGACTTGCCACGGTTGACCAGCCCAAACACCGCAATGGAAAACAGCCGCGCGGTGAGGCGCTTGCGCAAAGTGGATAGAGCCCTGAACTCCGGTTGTAAATCCCGACGGCTGGCCAGAGATTGCCAATGATCCCAGCACCTTTGCAAAACGGTTTCGGCTTGGGTCAAGGGAGTGGTCATAGACAGGGGCAATGGACTAACCCTCACTCTAGAGGGAATTGCCCCTCAGGGCTAGCCGTTTCTCCCCCCCAGCGTGGGGAATCCAAACCCCACAAAATAGGGCATGATCACCCTAGGGTTCCGCCGAATCTCCTATGCTGTACCGCCTTCCCCAATCTCTGAAATGGCTTCGTGTGGGTGGATCCCATCGTTCTAAGCAAAAGCGCCAGATCGTGCGCAGCCTGCTGGCCTTTGCTGGGGCGCTGCTGGTTATGGATGTTGTGCTTCTGAGCGCCCTTCGCTAGTCCAACTTGGCAAGCCCATCGTTAGGTGATTCCGAACAAGTCTAAGTCTGAGGCATTCCTCTAGCACTGCTACAGGCAAGCACTCCCAGCCCCTTGCCCATTATGAGGAGAGGGGATCCCAGAATTGGCAAACAGTTGCACTGCAACTCGAAATAACCCCAACCCGATCAGAGGGTGGGAAGGGTTTTCCAAGTTACCAAGTTGCCTGTCAGCTAGAAATCGCAGGAGCCCCGCACTGTACCCGTAGGGTCAGTGCCGGGAGGAATGCGAGGTTACAATAGAACCATGACCCAAGTCCTGACCGTATCCTGCAAGCTCAAGGCGTCCCAGTCACAAGCCGCCAAATTGGACGCGACTTTGGAGGCTTTTGGCCAAGCCTTGAATTGGGTCAACCAGAACACGCCGGAGAAAGTCGCCAACGCCGTTAAGCTCCAGTCTCTGTGCTACCGCGAAATCCGTGCCCGGTTCGGCTTATCCAGTAACTTGGCTCAGCAGGTCTGCAGACGGCTGGCCGGCGCCCGTAAAGTTGCCCAACAGAAAAACCGCCCCGTCAAAGCGTTCAAGAGAGGCTTTGCGACCTACGATGCCCGTATCTTTTCGTTCCGCGAGAAAGACTGGACGGTGTCGCTGACCACCGTTGGGGGTCGAGAGCGCTTTGAGCTGGTGATTGGCCGCTACCAGAGAGAACAGTTGGCAGGCTCCAATCCCAAATCTGCCACTCTGGTCAAGCGTAAAGACGGCTCCTACTCTATTCAGATCTGTGTGGAAGCGGAGCCATCCCCACCGCAACGCACGGGTAGAGTGCTGGGGGTGGACTTGGGAAGGACGGATATTGCCCATACGTCAGAAGGGGGCAATTGGAATGGACAGCAGTTGAACAAAGTCCGAGACCATCACTCGCGGTTGAAGGCGGTACTCCAACGCAAAGCCAGTGAGGGCACACGCAGCTCGCGGCGCAGATGCCGTCAACTGCTGCAACGGCTGTCTGGCAAGGAGAGACGCTTTCAGTCGCGTCAGCGTTGCGTAGCAAAAACGTGGGTCAATCATCGCATCTCCAAAGCTATTGTCTCTAGGGCAAAGGCGACAAACAGCGCTATTGCCCTGGAAGACCTGACAGGGATCCGGAAAAGAGTCAATCAACAGCCGCGCAGCAAAGCCGAGCGGCGCAGGGCCAACAGTTGGGCGTTCTACCAACTACGTCAATTTCTGGAATACAAGGCGAGGGCTGCAGGGGTTTCTCTGATTCTTGTTCCGCCTGCCTACACGTCGCAGACCTGTCACAAGTGTTTACACATCCATCCCGATCCTGCGCAATCTTACCGCAGTGGCAAGTCGTTCAAGTGTGGGCACTGTGGATGGGAAGGGGATGCGGATTTGAATGGTGCGAATGTGATTGCGCTTTTGGGGGCTGTCGTAAACCAGCCTAGAGGTTAAGCCTACGGCTCGCTTCGCGAACGGGCCTGTTTTGTTCTCTGGTAGAGCAGAGCAGGCTCAGGGCTACTGAAAGCCCGCTCCGTACCGCTTAGCGGTCGGAGTCGGGTAGTTTACGACTAAGGTAGCTCTTGAAGAACTCGCTTCAGGGTGGCGATCAGGTGTTCAATATGGGCTTCCTCGATGATCAAAGGCGGGGAAAGGGCAATGGTATCACCTGTAGTGCGAATCAATACCCCACGTTCGTAGCAGCGCAAAAAAGCTTCAAAAGCCCGCGCTGTCGGTCGGCCAGGGATCCCTTCCAATTCAATTGCCCCCACCAAGCCGAGGTTGCGCACATCGATGACATGAGGCAAGCCCCGTAGGGAATGGAGAGCCTCCTCCCAGAGGGGAGCGAGGTTGGCAGCCCGCTCGAACAAGCCTTCTTCTCGATACAGGTTCAGGGTAGCCAAGCCGGCGGCACTGGCAACTGGGTGGCCGGAGTAGGTGTAGCCGTGGAAAAACTCGATGGGGCTCCAGGACAGCGTCCTGCTGTTGTCCCCTGGACGGTGCAGGTCATCAGCGGAACCAGCAGCCTCCATGAAGGCGCTGTAGATCTCTTGCTTGACGATCACTGCGCCCATCGGGATGGTGCCATTGGTGAGGCCCTTGGCACAGCAAATCAGATCCGGCACCACCCCAAAGTAATTGGCCGCAAAAGGGGATCCCAGACGCCCAAAGCCGGTGATCACCTCATCGAAGATGAGCAGAATGCCGTATTTGTCGCAAATGGCCCGCAGCTTTTCCAAATAGCCCACCGGCGGCAGCAACACCCCCGTTGAACCGGCAACCGGCTCTACGATCACCGCTGCAATCGTGCTGGCATCGTGGAGAGCGACGATCCGCTCCAAGTCTTCTGCCAAGTGGGATCCCCAGCGAGGCAGGCCGCGGCTAAAGGCGTTTTGCTCCAGGTTGTGGGTGTGGGGCAGGTGATCCACTCCGGGAATGAGGCTGCCAAAAAACTTGCGGTTGTTGGAGATGCCCCCGACCGAGATGCCCCCAAAGCCAACGCCGTGGTAGCCCCGTTCCCGGCCAATCAGCCGCTGCCGGGATCCCTGTCCGCGTAAGCGATGGTAGGCGATGGCCATTTTCAGGGCCGTATCCACCGCCTCAGAGCCAGAGTTGGTGAAAAAAACGTGATCCAGTCCGGCAGGAGTGAGCTGGATGAGCTGCTCTGCCAGTTGAAAGGCTTTGGGATGGCCCATTTGAAAAGCTGGGGCGTAGTCCAGTTGGGCCACCTGCTGTTGGATCGCTTCCACAATCGGGGGACGACAGTGGCCAGCATTCACACACCACAGCCCGGCAGTCCCATCTAGGATTTGGCGGCCATCGTGGCTGGTGTAGTACATGTCTCGGGCGGCCACCAACAGGCGCGGGTTGGCTTTAAATTGCCGATTGGCCGTAAAGGGCATCCAAAAAGGCTCCAGATTCAGCTCCGCTTGCAGGGCGACGGCTGCTTTCTCCAGGGTTTCTTGCATGGCTGGCCCTCCGGCAGTAGACGAGATTTCAAGCTGGCGAAGATGAAATCCCTAGATATTGGATAATTTTGAAAGGGGCTCCATCCTGCTAACGGGAACGATAGAGCAATCCTAATCGGCCTGGGAGGCCTCTGGAAAGTTAGTATTTTCGCTCCTGAGGGGGAAACCGGGTGATCACCACGGGGCGATAGCTGATCTGAGGGGATCCCTCGCGAAAGGCAGCCAAGGTGTGTTGTAAAAACCGTTGATCATCCCGTTGGGGGTAATCTTCCCGCGCGTGGGAGCCACGGCTTTCCCGCCGTTCCAGGGCGCTGGCGAGGATCAAGGCCCCCACCGTCATGAGGTTGTCCAGCTCCAGCGCTTCGATCAGCTCGGTGTTCCACACCTTGCCCCGATCGTCCAAATGCAAATCCCGCTCGTAACGCTGGCGGATCTGTTGCCATGTTTGGATCCCTTCTTGGAGAACCGATTCGGTGCGGTAGACCCCACAATGCTCGGTCATGCAATCTTGAAATTGCCGCCGCACCTGATCAATGCGGCTCTTCCCTGATCGTTCCAGGAGCCCGGCAATCCGGCTGGCGGCCTGTTTGAGTAGGGATCCCTCGTCCACTTTCGGCAAGGCTCGACCTCTGACGGCTTCTACCAGGGCTGCCCCTGTGCGCCGCCCGAAAACAACGCACTCCAGGAGAGAGTTGCTGCCCAGCCGATTAGCCCCATGCACCGAAACACAGGCCGTTTCACCGGCAGCGAACAGCCCTTCCACACGGGTTTGGGCATCCCGCAGTACCTGCCCCTCCACCGTCACCGGGATCCCGCCCATGCAGTAGTGCACCGTCGGTCGCACCGGAATGGGATCGACAACCGCATCGATGCCCAAGTGGCGATGGGCCTCCTCCCAACAGAAGGGCAGCCGAGTGTGGATCTTTTCTGCCCCCAGATGCCGCAGGTCTAAGTAGACAAAATCTTTGCCGTCAATACCGCGCCCGGCCCGCACCTCCGTAACAATCGCCCGCGAGGTGATGTCCCGTGGGGCCAACTCCATCTGGCTGGGGGCATAGGCGGCCATGAAGCGCTCCCCCTTCCCATTGATCAGATAGGCCCCCTCCCCGCGCACCGCCTCTGAGATCAACACCCCCACCGGATACAGGCCCGTGGGATGAAACTGCACAAACTCCATATCCTGCAGAGGCAGGCCGGCCCGCGCCACCATTGCCATGCCATCGCCGGTGGAAGCAAAGTCGTTGGACGTGGAGTTGTAGATGCGCCCATAGCCGCCTGTAGCCAACATAACCGCCTTGGCCCGCAGCACTTCCAGCCGTCCGCTGGCCTGCTCCAACATCACCACGCCCTGGACTTGGTTGTCCTCCAGGATCAGATCCAGCACATACCATTCGCTGTAGAGTTTGACCCCAAAGCGCTTGAGGTTGCTCACCAACTCGTGCAAAATGGCGTGCCCAGTTTTGTCGGCGGCATAACAGGTGCGCGGGTGGCTGTGTCCCCCAAAGGCCCGCTGGGCAATGCGGCCATCCGGCAGGCGGGAGAACAAGACCCCCAGGTGTTCCAGGTCGATGATCACCTCAGGGGCTTCCCGGGCTAGAATCTCCACCGCATCTTGATCCGCTAGGTAGTCGGATCCCTTGACGTTATCGAAGGCATGAGCCTCCCAGGAATTTTGCGGATCGACATTTTGTAAGGCGGCGGCAATGCCCCCTTGGGCTGCTACCGAGTGGCTGCGAATGGGATGGGTTTTGGACACCAAGGCCAGGTCGAGGTTGGGATCCCGTCGCATAACCTCCAAAGCCGCTCGGCAACCGGCCAGCCCTCCCCCGATGATGACAATGTCGTGTTCCAGCATGGATGCAGGCAAGCTCTCGCAAAGGATTCCGCCACAGCCAGGATGGCGTTTTCCCATTATGGCCGGCCCCAGCAGCCTCTCCAGCAGCACCTGAGTATAGCTCGTTATCAGCAGCGGTGCGGTGCCGTAGGCTTACCACTTTCTGCTGTAAACTACCCGACTCCGACCGCTAAAGCGGTACGGAGCGGGCTTTCAGTAGCCCTGAGCCTGCTCTGCTCCACCAGAGAACAAAACAGGCCCGAACCTCTAGGCTGGTTTACGACAGCCCCCAAAAGCGCAATCACCTTCGCACCATTCAAATCCGCATCCCCTTCCCAACCGCAGTGCCCGCATTTGAACTGCTTACCCTTGCGATAGGATTGAGCGGAGTCGGGATGAATATGCAGGCACTTGTGGCAGATCTGCGAGGTATAGGCCGCAGGGACAGCTACCACTTTGACACCCGCCCTCACAGCCTTGTATTCGATAAACCGCCGCAGCTGGTAGAACGCCCAGCTATTGCTACGCCGCCGCTCCTCACGACTGCGGGGGTGTTGATTGGTGCGTTCTCGAATGCCGCTCAAGTCCTCAATGGCAATGCAGGCAGAAAGAGATTGAGCTGCTTTAACGATGCGCTTAGCGATACTGTGGTTCACCCAAGCTTGAAAGCGTCTCTCTTTGCCAGACAGCCGTTGCAGCAGTTGACGGCATCGCCGCCTGCAACTGCGGGTGCCCTTACTGGCCTTGCGCTGAAGAGACGCTCTTAACCGACAGTAGTGATCTCGGACTTTGTTCAGCTGCTGTCCATTCCAGTTGTCTCCTTCGGAGGTATGTGCAATGTCTCGCCGCCCCAGGTCAACACCAATCACCTTGTCGGTGTTCTGTTGCTTGGGGGGCTCTGCCTCGACACAAATCTGGATGGAGTAGGAGCCGTCCTTCCGCTGGACTAGGGTGGCCGATTTGGGGTTAGAGCCAGCCAGCATTCCCCTCTGGTAGTTGCCAATGGCTAGCTCAAAGCGTTCTCTTCCATCAACCGTGGCAAGCGACACTGTCCAGTCTTTCTCGCGAAACGAGAAGATACGTGCATCGTAGGTAACGAACCTACGCTTGAACTCTTTAACTGGACGGTTGCGCTGTCTCGCCACTTTGCGAGCGCCTGCCACCCGTCTGCAGACCTGCTGGGCCAGATTACTGGACAAGCCAAACCGAGCGCGAGTCTGGTAATAGCAAAGGGATTGGAGTTTGACTGCGTTGACTACTTTTTCTGGTGTGTTTTGGTTGACCCAGTTCAAGGCCTGCACAAAGGCATCCATTGTCGCGTCCAATTTGGCGGCTTGGGACTGGGACACCTTGAGCTTGCAGGAGACGGTCAGGACTTGGGTCATGGTTCTATCATAACTTCCGCATTCCTCCCGACACTGACCCTACGGGTACAGTGCGGGGCTCCTGCGATTTCTAGCTGACGCTGCGAAACTTCGGGTCTTTGCTCTCTCGAAAGGCCAGCCCTGCCTCTTGAATGGCGTTCCGCTTGAGGTGGCAGGGATCCTCTTTCACCCACTGCGGCAGGTCAGTGCAGGATGATGTCCCCCAGCTTTCTGGCTGTTTTTGGAGCCCCCTGCTATCGCGAACGGCACAGCCGGTCTTTGTGGGCAACCACAAACGTATGCAAGCAGACACCAAAGTAATGGCCGGATTAGAGTCAGGCTCCTCTAGCGGGCCAGGTACCGTTCCAAGCGTCCCTGGAAAAATGACAAGATCAACGTCAGCAGCCAGTACCACAGCGCTGCCACCACCAAAGCCTCGAAGAAGTGCTGGCGCGGCAAACCTGCCTGTCGAGCCCGGCCCATCAACTCCTGCAAAGCAATGGCACTGGCCAGGGCAGTGTCTTTCTGCATGGCGATGAATTGGTTGCCAATGTCCGGTAAGACAATTCGAAAAGCTTGCGGCAAAATGATGCACCACAGGGTTTGCCAGGGCTTAAGCCCCAGGGCATAGGCAGCTTCCCGCTGCCCGACGGGAATGGCTTGGATCCCGGCCCGGAAGATCTCGCTCATGTAGGCGCCATAGTTCAGGCTCAAGGCCAGCACTGCCGAAGTAAACGAGCCGAACACCAGGCCCAGTTGCGGCAAAGCCTGGTAGATAAACAAAAACTGCAGAAATAGAGGTGTGCCCCGCATCAGCGAGACATAGAGAGCAGAGAGGCTGCTTAGAGGGGCAATTTGGGAGAGCCCCGCCAGTGCCGACAAAAAGGCCAAGGTGGTGGCACAGAGGATGGAGACCAAGGACAGTTGAAAAGTAGTGCCCACCCCTTGCGAGATAAACCACCACCACTCGCGCACAAAGTTGCCGTTGAGACGCAAGGTACGGATGGGGATCCCGGCCAACTCCAACTGTACCCCGCTGAAGGTGAACACCAACAACAACAGCCACAAAACCAACCACAACCCCTGGGCCACCGGGAACGGGATCCCTTTTCGAACCCGAGGCGGTGGGTAAATGGGCTGCTCCAGTGGGATAGAGTCTTTGCTCACTTAGCTTTTTTCGTCAGATCAATGCCGTAATACCGCTTTGAGAGGGCTGTTAGCGTGCCGTCCGCATGCATGGATTCTAAGATTTCGTTAATTTTGGCTTGCAAGCTCTCGGAAGGGGCAGGGCTGGAGCGATCCAAGGCCACAGCCAAGGCTTCATAGTAGACCGGATCCCCCAGAGTTTTCAGGGGCAGTCCTTCCCGAATGGCATTTTCAGCCGTCGGCAAAGCTGTCAAGACTGCATCCAGGCGGGTGCCATCCCCCAGTGCCAAGTCCTGCAGAGCCAGGCTATCGGTGTCGTAGATGCGAATGTCCACCCGCGGGGCCGGAACTTGGATGGTCTCTCCTTCCAGAGTGAGGTTGCCCTCCAGGTAAGCTTGGTAGGTGGTGGCGGTGCCCACCCCGACTCGCTTTCCTTCCAAGGCGGCGATATCGGTCAGGGTCGAGGCTTGGTGGACCACGAAGCTGGCGGGGGTGTAGTAGTAGGGAATGGTAAACAGCAGAGCTTTCTGGCGTTCGGCAGTTACGGTCATGGAGCCGACATTGACATCCCAGCGGCCATTCCAAGATCCGGCGGTGATGACATCGAAGTTGATATCCAGAAACTCAGCCTTTACCCCCAAGCGCTTGGCGATCTCGCGCGCCACATCCACGTCAAATCCTTCCCAACTGCCGTCGGGATTGAGGTAGCTCTGAGGACGGTAATTGGAGTCGGTGGAAACCCGGAGTACCCCCCGCTCTTGAACTTGAGCCAACAAATCGCTACCTTGGGCCAGCAGGGATCCCTGGTGTGTGCCTAGAGCCCAGCATCCGGCCAGGGTCAAGCAAAGGGCTTGTAGGGATCGGCGTCGAGAAACAGACATCGGCAAAACCTCAGATGAAGGTGAAGGGCAAACCCATTGGAATCCATCCAAGCTATCCAAGGCTGTCACAATTCCCGTTGCAAGGTAGTATCACCTGACACTGCCGCTTTGGGTGGCTATTCCCGACTGGGGCAAGCGGGTCGCAATTCTCCAAAAAGGCTCTAAAAAAAGCAAACCTTCTCCAACCATCTCAGGATTGAGCCCAAGAATCCCGATGGCAAGAATCCCGATAGAATGTCTCCGCTGAGACTCACGACCAAGATTTGTGATGGGTCAGCCGTGCCCGTCTGTGAGCAGCGGAAAATTGACATTGACAATGCTCATGAAGTCAAAATAGTGCTCGGTCTGGTTAGCCGAATGTGTAGCAAGAAACATTTGGCTCGACCCAAGGGATCCCAGCCCATATCGAGTAGCAACTGGGCGGAGAGGATGTCAATATCTTGAAGGAGGGTAGGGTTGAGAGGGAATATACAGGCGGTAATCTTGGCGGGTGGAAAAGGAACTCGCTTACGGCCCTTTACCTTTTTGCAGCCTAAGCCTTTGTTGCCCCTTTTGGATGTGCCCTTTTTGGAGTGGCTGATCGGGCGCTGCCGCCGAGCCGGCCTGACAGATATTTTGCTCAGCGTGGGTTATCTGGGCCAACAAATTGAGGCTGCTCTGGGAGATGGCTCTGCTTTGGGGGTGAAGCTCCGCTACATTCCTGAAGAGACGCCTTTGGATACGGCAGGAGCTTTGGTGCTGGCTCAGCCCTATTTCACCGGGGATCCCTTGGTGGTTTTCAATGCAGACATCCTCACGGATCTGGATTTGCAGGCGTTGATGCAATGTCATGTGCAGAGCAAGGCCATTGCCACCCTCACCCTCGCCCGCGTGGAAGATATCACCGCCTATGGCCTGGTGGAAGTTGGGGAAGGGGGCCAGATCCAATCTTTTCGGGAAAAACCCACCCCTGCAGAAGCCCTCACCCTCACCACCGACACGATCAACGCCGGCACCTATGTCTTGGATCCGGCCATTTTTAAAGACTACCCCAGTGGGGATCCCCTCAGCTTTGAGCGGCGTGTCTTCCCCGATTTGCTCAGGCAAGGGCACCGGCTGCAAGCTTATCTCCACGCAGGCTACTGGCGGGATCTGGGCACGCCGGCCAGCTACTACCACGGCCAACTGGACATTCTCCTGGGTCGAATGACGGATTTTCCCTTAGAAAATGTGCAGCAACAGGCGCCGGGGATATGGGTGCACAAAACGGCTGAGATTCATCCCAGCGCTCAACTGCACGCCCCCTGCTACATTGGCGCCCACACCCGGCTGGGATCCCAAGCTCAGATTCCAGCAGGCACCATCCTCGGCAGCCACAGCTGGGTAAATGGATCCCTGCAGCCGGGAGCCTACGGGCCGAGAGTCCTGGTAGTGTAGGTTAAGTGCAAGTTAAGTTCACGACCATCCAGGACAAAGCCATCAGCAAATGGAGCTACCACAAACCGGGGAACGCTGGGATCCCTACCTTGCCTCTGTGGCTGCTCGCTTCAATCGGGAGCTGGAAATTCAACTGGGTCGGCCAGGTTGGCAACTTCCCCCAGACCTGGAGCAACTGCCTTTTTGGCAAGCCCAGCAGCGGGATCACCTGCAAGAGCGCCTCGGGATCCCCTTTTGGCAACTGCGTGCCCCCAAAAAACGGGAAGCCTGTTTGGATTTGGGCTGTGGGGTAAGCTTCCTGACCTATCCCTGGAACGATTGGCAAGCCTACTTTTACGGCCATGAGCTGAGCGGTGAGATTGTGCGCTTTATTCGCTCGCGGGCACCCCAGCTTAACTCCAAGCTGTTCAAGTCAATGCAACAGGGATCCGCCCACCATTTGGAAAACTACGAGTCGGAGCAATTTGATCTGGCCATTGCCACCGGATTTTTGTACTACTACCCGATTGAGTACTTCGACGCGGTTTGGGCAGAGTTGATGCGAGTGTTGCGACCGGCTGCACCTGTGATTATTGAAGTGGTCAATCCCGACTCGGTGTGGGCGGAACAATGGGGCCTCATCGAGCTATTCAAAGGCACCGAACCGATTTTCACCCCCCTAACGGAGTGGGAGCGGCGCATCGCAGCCTTGGGGGGCAAAATTCAGAAACAGGCCAGTGGCGAACTGTTCACCACCTATTGGATTCAGCGCAGACCGTGATCTGCTCACAACCGGGAAAGTATCGGAGCATTCGGAGTAGTGGGGTAACCTTTAAGGCTGGGTACTAAGATTAAAAATAAGATAAAGATTAAGATTAAGAAGTGTGATCCCGGACAAGGGATCCACCGCCATCCATGCAAGCCTCCTCTCCCACCTTCCTCTTGGTTGATGGCTACAACATCATCGGAGCTTGGCCCACCCTGAGCCAGTTAGCGCGTCGCTCCCTGATGGAATTGGCCCGTCTGCGCTTGGTGGAATCTTTGGCCAACTATGTGGCCTTCCGGGGCTACCAGGCGACCGTGGTGTACGATGCCTACGCCCAACCCACCCCAGCCCGGCAAGAGCGCTCCCCTTCGGGTATCGAGATCCTGTATACCTCCTATGGCGAGACCGCCGACAGTTGTATTGAACGGCTGTGTGCCCAGTTGCAGAGGGATGGGTGTCGGGTACGGGTGGCTACCTCCGATCGTGTCCAGCAGTTGGTGATTGGCGGCTACAACGCCGAATGGGTCTCGGCAGAACAACTGTGGGATGAAGTGCAGCAGGCCCAGCAGCAGATCCGGCGCGTCCAACCAAAACGGCTATCGAGCAAGCGGGGCATTGATGCCTACTTGGATGCAGATACCCTCTCGCGCCTAAACCGCTGGCGGCTGTCCGGCCAAGATCCCATGCGCTAAATGCCATCGTAGGGAACGGTGGGAGCTCCATACCAAAGATGCTCCTCATCTGGCGAGGCAGTGGGCAACTGCTCCTGTGAAGGATCCGCTACCTCTGCTGGAGCCAGCTCCTGCTCATCTACCAACACCAGCACCCGCACAACTCGATCTTTGGGCAATTGCTCCTGCGCCCGCATGGGCAAAATCAGTTGACCTTGGCTGTCGGTACGAGCCCAGAACTCATGCGCTTTCATGCTGTTTCCCTGAGATGGCTAGGAATATACCAGCTTGCCCCAAGCTCTGCCTTCGGCGCAGTCAAAAAAAGACTCCGTCCTGCCGACGGGAACAGATGAGATCCCATCATTGAGACCGGGATCCCTGGGCCAAGCCGTGTTCTCGAAACCAAGCCTGCAACCGTTCCCAAGCGTCACCAGCCGCTTCTGGGCGATAGGTGGGGCGATAATCGGCAAAAAAGGCGTGGGGAGCATCCGGGTAGATGATCAACTGCGATGGATCTCCGCAAGCTTCCAGAGCTGACTTCATTTGCTCCACCGTTTCCAAGGGAATGCTGGTATCTGCACCACCATACAAACCCAACACAGGTGCCTTCAGGCTGGCTGCCACATCCAGCGGATGCCTTGGGGTTAAGGGTGTGGACTCTCCCACCAAACGACCGTACCAGGCAACACCCGCCTTCAAGCCGGGTCGGTGAGCCGCGTACAACCAAGTGATTCGACCACCCCAGCAAAAGCCAGTAATGCCCACCCGCTCTGGATCCGCACCTGAGTTGCCAATTGCCCAATCCACCGCCGCATCCAAATCCGACATCACCTGAGCATCGGGCACCTGGGAGACGATGGCGCGAATCTCCTCAAGGCTCTGCAGCTGAGAAACATCCCCCTGCCGGAAAAACAGCTCGGGAGCCACTGCCACATAGCCCAACTTCCCCAAGCGGCGACAAATGTCTTGAATGTGCTCGTGTACACCAAAGATCTCTTGCACCACCAAAACCAGTGGAAAAGGGCCAGAGCCGGTCGGCTTGGCACGATAGCCAGGGATCTCGCCATCTGGGGTGGGAATGGTGACGGGGCCGGCTTCCAATCCTTCGCTATCGGTGATGATGGTTTGGGCAAAGATCGGCTGTACTGCCGAGGCAAACCTAGCAGCGACGTTGGCCAGCTTCAACTGACGGCGCTTCCAGCTGCTGGAGGATCCCCCCTTGGGTTGCTCCGCATACATAGGCCCAATCCTCAAAAACACAAACCCCTCTTCTCAGGATAAACAATATTTTGTCTGTAAAGATTCTTTCTACTGACAGTCTCGATGCAAATCTTGCCTATCCTGTCTGAGATCTGCATCGTAGAGCTGTTAAGATCGGCTCGGCACAGCGATGCTGATCAACGGAAATGCAACTCAAGAGACAGTTAAAAATCAGTTAAAAACCGGAAATCTTTGGGTTAAGCATTTCAAGAAGCATCGATGCCATCTCGCACTTTGGAGCTTATTTGGCAGTTGCCGAAATTGTTGGATGATGGCAGCATTGGGCAGAGCCAAAAAGACAAACTGAGCGTTTGGCAATAGCGGCAAAACGGCAATTGTACTGGTGCAGATGGCCTTGACAAGTGAGATAAGTTTGCTTCAACAAATCTCAAAAGCCGCTTGCAGGTAGTCAACCAAAGCATAGCTTACCCCTTCCCCAGAGGCCCGACGTTCTATCAGCGCAACATCAAAACGGCAGGACAACTCGGAGAGGTGGGGATGCTGGCTCAAGAAGGCCTGGGCAGCCCGGATCAAGCGTCGCTGCTTGGGGATCCCAACCGCCAAAAGCCCGCCTCGATCCCAGCTACCGGGGCTACGGGTTTTCACCTCTACGAAAATCAGCACATCAGCTTTGTGGGCAACCAGATCCAGCTCGCCCCAAGGGCAGCGCCACCGCTGGGCCAGGATCTGCCAGCCCTGCTGACAGAGATATTGCCGCACCCAGCCCTCGCCGACGTTGCCTGTATTCTGGAGGGAAGCCCTTCTGGGCAAGGGATCCATAAAAAATCACCAGCGCCCGGCTCTAATGAGCAGAGCCATTGCCGTGATACTTGTCGGTGTCGTAAAAGCCGTTGCGGGTGCCGAAGTAGAAACTTGCCAGAGAGAGGACAAGAGCAACCCCCACCAAGACTAACTTTGCATCCACGTGGTTTTCCCCTGATTTTCTCCTCAACCGTGATCATAATAGCCTGCCGCTCCTTCACAATCCTCTGGTAAGCGATGCGCGGCACTGATATCGGCCAAGGCACAGCAAGTCTTGGGGGATCCCATTGGAGAGCTTTTCTTGAATGCTTGAATGAATGACTCCCACTGGGAGCTCAGCATGCTACCATTCAGACGGAAAGGGAGTAGTCAGGCGGCTTACCGCCCTCTGCATCGACATACTGGCTAAAAACAGCCCGGTGCAAGAGACAAAGCAAGCCCGGCAGGCTGCTTTGGTGACGAGACTTTCACTGAGTTCACGCGGAGGTGAGCTTGGTGAGTCCGTCTGACTTTCCCAGCCTTCGCCTCCAGGTGTGAACCGATTCCACACACAAGAGAGGTTGGAGGCTAAACGATGTGGGCTGGTTTTGCGTCAAGTTTGCTGTTGGTTACGGTAGCGGAGTTTGGGGATAAAACCTTTTTTACGCCCCTGATTCTGGCTATGCGACACCCGCGCCGCTGGGTTTTCTTGGGGACGTGGCTAGCTTTGGCCGTGATGACCTTGCTGGCGGTGGTGGCCGGGAAGGTGCTTTTCAAGCTGCTGCCGCCGCTGGGCGTGCGAGTGTTGTCGGCTGGGGTTTTCGCGGCTTTTGGGCTGAGAATGCTCTGGCAAGCTTACAAGATGACTCCCCAGCAGGAAAAAGAAGAAGAGGAAGAAGCCCTCAGGCTGGTGGAGCAAGCCGAAGCAAAAGGCGCTGGCCGCGGCGGGGCTTGGGCTGTTGTGTGGGAGGCCTTTAGCCTGACCGCCTTGGCCGAGTTCGGGGACAAAA
>Ga0308415_1000153_pt1 | contig 29121 bp, 24 predicted proteins | sample HotsprSampleOS55_FD_203465 | JGI IMG/M metagenome (GOLD analysis project Ga0308415, IMG submission 203465) | Hot spring phototrophic mat microbial communities from Octopus Spring, Yellowstone National Park, Wyoming, United States - 20090730_OS55 ... | reverse complement strand
TTCGCCGCCCGCCTCAAACCCTTCTCAACTCCCCCCTCCCCGCGCCGCACAGCGGCAGCGGGGAGGGGGGAAGGGGGGAGGGGCAAGCCGGCGTAATGCCCCAAAGGGCTCCAAATACCTCTGGGAAAAAACAAGTTGCACATGGCGTCAATGCTCTAACGAAAACACTCATAGTGAGCCACGAAGCGCCACGCGCCGAGTGCGCTCGCGCCGGGGCGAAGCGGAATGGCGTCCAAAAGGCCCAAAACGGCACTCCGCTGGCGCTCCGTGCCTGACTACAAACGAACAACATCAGAGTGTTGATAAGCCCTGGGGCAGATGGGGAATCAATTGCAAGAGTCCCCGAAATGTGCTACAATGGACGACAGACGACAGACGACAGACCACAGACCACTGACCACTGGCGGCTGACGGCTGACCACTGACGGCTGACGGCTATCGGCTGATGGCTATCGGCTGAAAGTCGGGTGCACCGACCAGCAGGCCCGTGCTTTCCGGGAGGTTAAGGGATGACGCTGGTAGCAGACGAAGTTCAGGTTCTCTTCCAGATTCTGGAGAGCGATCCGGAGTGGCGGGATCGCTTCCGCCTGTTGCTGGTGGACGACACCATGCAGTCCGTATGGGACGCGCTGAACCGGCTGACGGGAAGCGTGGAGCGATTGGCCCAGGCCCAGATGGAGACTGTGGACCGCCTCTCCCGCGTGGAGGCCGTGGTGGCGGACCTGGCCGAGGCCCAGCGGCGGGCGGAGGAGCGGATTTCCCGCCTGGAGGCCGTGGTAGCGGAACTGGCCGAAGCCCAGCGGCGGGCGGAGGAGCGGATTTCCCGCCTGGAGGCCGTAGTAGCGGAACTGGCCGAAGCCCAGCGGCGGGCGGAGGAGCGGATTTCCCGGATGGAGGACCGCCTCTCCCGCCTGGAGGCCGTGGTAGCAGAACTGGCCGAGGCCCAGCGGCGGGCGGAGGAGCGGATTTCCCGCCTGGAGGCCGTGGTGGCGGACCTGGCCGAGGCCCAGCGGCGGGCGGAGGAGCGGATTTCCCGGATGGAGGACCGCCTCTCCCGCCTGGAGGCCGTGGTGGCGGACCTGGCCGAGGCCCAGCGGCGGGCGGAGGAGCGTCTCTCCCGCCTGGAAACCTCCATCCAGCACTTGATAGAGCAGGTGGACCGGCTGGTGGGCTGGCAGCAGGGAACGGCCGGACGCCTGGAGGGGGAACACTACGAGCGGATGCTGGTCAAACGGGCCCCGGTCCTCTTCAACCGCGGCCAGGGCGGCGCGACCGATAACCCCTTTGTCCAGGAGTGGCTGTCCGACAAACTCCAGCATCTGCTGGCTGAGGGGGAACTGAAAGACGACGAAAACCCCTTCCTGGCCGACCTGATCTGGCGGAAAGGGGACCAGGTGCTGGTGGTGGAGGCGTCTATCCACGTGGACCGACGGGATGTCCAGCGGGCGGCCCTGCGGGCGGAGGTCCTGCGACGGGTCGGCCTGCAGGCCCGGGGGATGGTTGTCGGGGAGGGGTGGTTCGGGCCCAGCGCGCGGGAGCAGGCCCAGGCCCTGGGGGTAGAGTGGAAAGTGGGGGACGACTACTCCGAAGGCTGGATTGCCTTCCGCCGTTTGCCGGCCGAATGATAGACTTTCGCTCCGTTGCTGCCAACGCCCTCTGGATTCTGGGCCTGGCCCTCATCCTGGCCGCGCTCAGTTGGGCCTACTGGGTTGCTGCCCGGGAGAACGTTCGCTTCCGGGTCGCGCTGAATCGTCCAGGGGTCGCGCGGGCGCTGGACATCGGGCTGATGCTCTTCTGCGCCGGGCTGGCCGCAACCGCCCGGACCGGATGGGAGCGGGCTTTGTGGGGAGTGCTGGCGGTCGTTTGGGCCCTTCTGGCCATCGGGTTGGCCCGGCGGTAGGACAACTGCTCGCAGTTGTCCCGCGGTGCGCGCAGGGCAACTGGGAGCAGTTGTTTTTTGGGAAAAATCCGGAGCGTTGATGGAATCCGCAAAATTGGGGGCTCTTCTCCGCTGGCTGGCAGGCCTGGGGGTGGCGGCTCTTTCTCTCTGGCTGCTGGCCCGGGACCTGGAGTGGTCCAACGTCCTGGGGGCCCTGGCCTCCGCCGATTATCGCTGGGTCGCAGCGGGCGTCCTGGCCATCATCGCCACCTTCTTCGCCCGCACCCGCCGCTGGCAGGCCCTCCTCTGGCACACCTCTGTCCCCACCCGCCCGGCGATGACGGCCCTGCTGGTGGGTCAGGTCGTGAATCTGGTCCTCCCGATGCGCAGCGGCGACGTGGCGCGGGCCGCCTGGATTGCCCCGGAGAAACAGACCGGCTTCCCGGAAGCGCTGGGCAGTATCGCAGTGGAGAAGGTCTGGGACCTCCTGGCCCTCCTGGCCTGTGGCGTCGTCCTTCTGGTCTGGTTCCCTCTGCCCGACTGGTTCGCCCGCTCCACCGAGGGGACGGCCCTGGCCCTGGCCGTCGGTGGGGGGGCCCTCTGGGCCGGCCTCCACTGGCAGGAGACGCTCTTCCGCTGGGCCGGACGTCTGCTGGCCCGCTTCCCGGCCGGGTGGGACCACGCGCTCCTCTCCATCCTGCGACGTCTGGCCAACGGCCTGGAAGGGCTCCGCCGTCCCCTTGTCTCCAGCCGGGCCCTCTTCTGGACCGCGCTCACCTGGGGACTGGGCGCGCTGGCCAACTGGGCCGTGCTGGCCGCCTTCGGCATCCCGTCGGCCGCCGCCGCCCTTTTCCTGCTGGCGGCCCTGATGGTCGGTGGGACGGTCCCCGTGCCGGGCCGCCTGGGGCTCTTTGAGGGCATCTGCGTCCTCTCTTTGAGCCTGTTCGGTGTTCCCCGCGACCCTGCCCTGGCGGTCGGATTGGTGCTTCATCTGGTGGTGATGGGTCCACCTCTGGTGGGGGCGGCCCTGCTGGCGCTGTGGCCCGGTCGGAAGGGAGAATCGCGATGAGTGCTCCCCGATACTCGGTCATCGTTCCGGCTTACCAGGCCGAAGGGACCATTGGCGCCTGCGTTCGGGCCCTCAACGCCCAGACACTCCCCCGAGACCGGTACGAAATCATCATCGTGGATGACGGTTCCACCGACCGGACGGCCAACGTCGCCCGTGAGGCCGGGGCTGACCGGGTCCTGACCGTTCCCCACGGGGGTCCGGCGGCGGCCCGCAACGCAGGGGTGGATGCAGCGCGAGGGGAAATCGTCCTCTTCACCGACGCCGACTGCGAGCCGTCCCCGGAGTGGCTGGAACGGATGGTAGCCCCCCTGGCCGACCCCGGCGTGACCGGCGCGAAGGGGACTTACCGCACCCGTCAGCGGGCCCTGATGGCCCGGCTGGTGCAACTGGAGTACGAATTCCGCTACGAGCGGATGGCCCGCGCGCCGCGGATAGATTTCGTGGACACCTACGCCGCGGCCTACCGCCGCGCGGTGCTCCTCCAGGCTGGCGGGTTTGACCCGGCCTTCCCAATCCCTTCGGCGGAAGATATTGACCTCTCGTTCCGGCTGGCGCAGGCCGGTCACCGGCTCGTCTTCGTGCCGGATGCCTGGGTCTGGCACCACCATCCGGAGCATCTGGGCACGTACCTGATGCGCAAGGCCCGCTACGGTTTCTGGCGCGCGCTCCTTTACCTGCGCCATCCCGACAAGATCGCGGGGGACGCCCACACCGACCCCCACCTGAAAGCCCAGTTTGCCCTTCTGGCACTGGCCCTCCTGGGGCTGGCTGGCGGTCTTCTCTGGTGGCCGTTGACCGCCCCAGGTCTGTTGTTTCTGGCGGGCTTTCTGGCGACCACGCTCCCCTTCGCCCGCTGGGCCTGGAAACGGGACCGGAAAGTGGCCGCGGTCTGGCCCGCAGTGACCCTGCTCCGGGTGCTGGTTCAGGGCGCTGGTCTGGCTGTGGGACTGGTCTATCACGGACTGGTGACTCACCGCGCCGCCGGCCCGGCCTCCCATCCCGTTGGGGTGACCGGGGATCCCCCGGATTCCGACCGGCCACACTGACGTTTCTGTCGCGAACCCTATGGAGCATCCAGGCACCGCCAAATCTCTTCCCGGAGTTTTTATCCTCACCGCCCTGGTCCTTTTGACGGTTTACCTCCTCACCCTGCCCTCCACCCTCACCTGGGCCCACTACGGTGCCGACGGCGGCGACCTGGCGACCGCCGTCATCCGGGGCCGTCTTCCTCATCCCCCCGGCTTCCCCACCTATCTGCTCTTGGGGACCCTTTTCGTCCAACTGCCCTGGGGGGAGCCGGCCTGGCGGCTGAACCTGATGTCGGCGGTGATGGCCGCCGGTGCGACCCTGCTCACGGCAGCCGCCTTCCAGCAAACCGCATCGCGCCGCCCGCGGCCCGCAATCTGCAATCCGCAATCCGCAATCAGCTATCAACACTCCGCAATCCGCAATCCGCAATCCGCAATCCGCAATCAGCACTCCGCAATCCGCAATCAGCAATCCGCAATCCGCAATCAGCACTCCGCAATCTGCTCCCTCGCCCTCGGTCTCTCCCCCCTCCTCTGGTCCCAGGCCCTCATCGCCGAAGTCTACGCCCCGGCCGCTTTCTTCACCGCTGCCGTCCTCTTCCTGGCCCTTCGCCGCACCCCGGCCTGGCTCCTGGGGATTGTGTGGGGGCTGGGCATCGGCGTCCACCCGACCCTCCTCTTCCTGGCCCCCCTGGTACTTTGGCAAGTTGCGGTTTCCACCTCTCGCCCTTCGGCTCCCGGCCTCCACACCTTCCTGCCTCCTGCCTTCTTGCTTCTTGCCTCCTTGCTTCTTGCCTCCTCCCTCCTCTACGGCCCCGTCCTCCTGGCCTTCGGGACCACCCCCTCCCCCTGGGCCGACCTCTCCACCCCGGCGGGCTGGTGGGAGTACGTCAGCGGTCGCCTCTACCACGGTTACCTCTTCGCCCTGCCCGCCGCCTTCTGGCCGCAGCGGCTCCTGGCCTGGGCCGGCCTGCTGGCCCGCCAGTTCACCCCGGTCGGCGCGCTCCTGGCCCTCGGGGGATGGCAGGTTGTCTGGCGGGAACATCGCTCTCTTGCTCTCGCCACCGCCCTGGCCTTCGGCGGTTTCAGCCTCTACGCCGTCGGTTACAACACCGCCGACTCGCTGGTCTACCTGGTCCCGGCCATGCCTCTGGCGGCCCTCTGGCTGGGGGTGGGGCTGGCAGAGGCGGCAAAATACCTGGCGCGGTACCGGCGGCACGCCCCGTGGGCCCTCCTGTTCCTCCCGCTGGCCCAGGCACTGCTCTTCTGGGGGCAGATGGACCTGCACGGCGACCGGACGGCGATGGAGTGGGCCCACCGGGTCCTGCAACAGGCGCCGCCCGGGGCGGTCCTGGTGACGGCGCAGGACGCCCACACCTTCACCCTCTGGTACGCTCACGACGGTCTGAGCCAGCGCCCGGACCTGCTGGTCGTGGACCGGGATTTGTGGTATCATCTACCATACCGGCGGATGGTGCTTCAGGAACTGGGCCTGAAATCATCCCCGACCCGCCTGGACGAGGCCCTGGCCCGCACCGGCCGCCCCGTTGTGGAAGTAACGAATGGCAACTGAAAACACGGAATACGGAACACGCATACCGCACTCCGCACTCCGCACTCTCCTTCCCCGCCTCCTGCTCCTGGCGGGCGCGCTTCTCGTTGTCCTCTGGGGTGGGCAGGTCCTCCGCGCCGGGCTCTCCCTGCGGGAGCACCTGCGCCAGGCACGCGCCCTGGTGGACGCGCCGGAGAAGGCCAGCCCGCTGGCCGCCTGTGACCGGGTCTCCGCCCTGCGCGCCGACGTGGAGACCCTGCAGCGGGAAGCGGGATGGCTGGTCCGCGCCGCCCCGGCGCTGGGCTGGCTCCCTGGCGTGGGCGGCGACCTGCGCGCGGCGCCGCACCTCCTCGCCGTTGCCGACGACCTCACTCTGGCTGGAACGACCGTCTGCAAAGAACTGGGCCCGCTCCTGAACGCGGTGGCGGGCGGTGAGGGGACCGTTTCTCCCGAACAGGTCGTCCGGATGCTGGCGGATGCCCGGCCCGAACTGGAGCAGGCACTGGCGGCAGTGGAGCGGGCGCAGGCGACGTGGGCCGACGTGGACGTCTCCCGCCTCTCGCCGCGCACGGCCCGCTGGGCCGCCACCCTGGACCGGTTGCTCCCCCTCCTGCGGACCGGCCTGGAAGTCGCCGTCATCGCCCCGGACCTTCTGGGGGCCGACGGTCCCCGCACCTACCTGATTCTGGCCCAGAACGAGGACGAACTCCGACCCACCGGCGGCTTCCTGACCGGCGTGGGGGAGGTCCGGCTGGAAGGGGGACGGGTGGTCAGCATGACCTTCCGGGACAGTTACGCCGTGGACGACTTCTCCCAGCCCTACCCCGTTCCCCCGGAGCCGCTGCGGCGCTACATGGGCATTGACCTCTGGGTCTTCCGGGATAGCAACTGGTCCCCCGACTTTCCCACTGCGGCCCGTCAGGCCATTGCTCTCTACCGGCCCGACTACCCGGTCACGGTGGACGGCGTCATCGCCCTGGACCAGTACGCCGTGCGGGAACTGGTGAGCGCCATTGGCCCGCTGACGGTGGAAGGCGCAGACGAGCCGGTTACCGGCGAAACCGTCATCCCCTATATCCGACAGGCCTGGGCGCCGGAAGGCGGTCAATTGACGGGGAAGTGGTGGCGGGCGCGAAAATCGTTTATGGGACCGCTGGCTCAGGCCGCGTGGGAGCGTCTGCAGGACGGACGGGTCCACTGGCGGACTCTGGCGGAGACCCTTTCGCGGTTGCTGGACGGGAAACACATTCTGCTCTACTTCGCGCACCCTCGGGCCCGGTCCCTTCTGGCCGCGCGGAACTGGGACGGCGCGCTGCGGCCGGGGACGGGCGACTTCCTGATGGTCGTGGACGCCAACGTGGGCTACAACAAGGCCAGCGCGCGGGTACAGCAGACGATGACCTGCGAAGTGGACCTGAGCCGTCGGCCACCGCAGGTCACCCTGACCCTGGTCTACACCCACACCGGCCCGGCGGGGTACCCCTGTAAGCCAGAGGTCCGCTACGACCCGGTCTACGAGCAGATGATGGACCGCTGTCTGTGGGACTACGTCCGCATCTACATTCCCCGGGGCTCCCGCCTGCTGGATGCCACCCGCATCCCCGTGCCGGGGGACGCCCTGTGGTCGGGGGAGACGGAGCCCGGGGATGTGACCGTCCGTCCCGCCGAAGAGGGGCCCCTTCTCTCCCTGGAGACGCTCCTTCTCCTGCCGCCCGGCACAACCCAGACCCGCTCTTTCACCTGGGAACTCCCGGAAGACGTCGTGGCCTGGCAGGGGGACGAAGGCACATACACCCTGCGGGTCCAGAAACAGCCGGGCACCGTCGGCCACCCGCTCCGGGTCCGGGTCTACCTGGGCGATGGGGTCACTCTGCTCTCCGCCAACCCGCCCCCGGTCGCCGGGGACAGTTCTTTGCTGTTCCAGATGCCGCTGGACCGGGACCGGGAGATCACCGTACGTTTCAGGAGGGGGCAATGAGAAAGGGATTCTTCTGGCTTGCGCTGATCGGCCTGCTGGTTGTTGGGCTGGCTGTGGGGCCGGACCTCTGGGCGGCGCCGGGACAGGCGCCGCACCGCCAGACCGTCCCGACCCGGACGCCGGTCCCGCCCCCCACCGAGCCGCCACCGCCGCCACCGCCCTCCGGGGAGACCCCGGCGGCCCCCACCGCCACGCCGGTCCCGCCCACGGCCACACCGCCCGCCACCCGGCCGCCGGTCACTCCCCAGCCGACGGCCACAGCCGCGCCGTCGTCTCCAACCGCCCCCCCCTCGCCGACGGCAACTCCGACGGCCACGGTGGCCCCGCCCACCCCGGCGTCTCCCACTCCGGCGCCGGCCGTGGAAACGCGGACCCCTGTGGCTCCGGCCGCGCCGCCGTCCGGCTTCCCCCCACTTCTGGGGGTCGGCCTGGGACTGGTCGGGGCTGGCCTGCTCCTCATCCTGGTGTTCGGGAGGCGTCGTGCGCGGTAGCCGCTGGCTTCGCGGGTTGGGGTGGCTGTTGATACTGGCCGGGGCGGCGCTGGTGTTCGCGGCGTTGTCGCGGCCCTCTCCGCTGCCGACCCCTGTTCCTGCCCCTTCGCCGTCGCCGATGGCTCCGGCGTCTCCTACCCCGGAGCCCCTGATCCCCACCCGCACGCCCCTCCCCCCGACGATCCCCGGTTCCACCCCCATAGCATCTGCTGCCGTCTCTATCGGGGCGACCGCTACGCCTCGCGCCGCGACGACCGTGCCCTCGATCCCCACTGCCACCGTCACGGTTCACGCATCACGCATCACGGATCACGCATCACGTTTCACGTATCAGAACCGCTTCCGCTGGGGGGTCGGAGTTGCCATTGGGCCCATTTCGCGGTACAATATAGACCCGCTCCGGCTGGGCTGGTACCTGGACTGGCGGGCGCGCCCCGATCCGTCCCGGCCGGGGGGCCTGGAATATGTCCAGATGGTCTGCCTGAAGGGCGGCGTCCTGCGGCCGGACGCGGAGGCTCTGGCGGCCATCGCCCGGGCCAACCCCGGTTCCCTCTGGCTGGTCGGCAACGAGCCGGACGTGAAGTGGCAGGACAATGTGGAGCCGGCGGCCTACGCCCGGCTGTACCACCAGGCGTACACGGCCATCAAGGGGGCCGACCCCACGGCCCGGGTGGCCATCGGCGGGGTCTCCCAGCCCACGCCGTTGCGGATGCGCTACCTGGAGGCGGTGCTGGCGGCGTATCGGGAGCAGTTCGGCGCCGCGATGCCCGTAGACGTCTGGAACGTGCACAACTTCATCCTGCGGGAGGAGCGGGGTTCCTGGGGGGTGGACATCCCGCCGGGGCTGCCGGATGATCGGGGAATCCTCTACGAGATAGACGATTCGGGCAACCTGGAGGCCTTCCGGCGGCAGATATGGGATTTTCGGCGCTGGATGGCGGCGCAGGGGTACGGCGGCTGGCCCCTGATCGTCTCCGAGTACGGCATCCCCATGCCGGAGGACTACGGCTTCCCGCCGGAGCGGGTGGTGGCCTTCCTGCGGGGCACCTTTGAGTTCTTTCTGACGGTGGCGGACCCGGCGCTGGGCGACCCGGCGGACGGCTACCGGCTGGTCCAGCGCTGGTGCTGGTACAGTTTAGACGACACCACCTATCCCACCGGCCGCCTCTTTGACCCTCAGACCGGCGCGATGACGGCGGTGGGGGAAGGGTGGGCGGAGTATGTGATGCGTCTGATGTCTCCGTAAAGCAAAAAGGAGGTGGATCATGAAATCCCAATATCGGCTCTGGATAATTCTTATCGTGGGGGTAATCCTGGTTCTGCTTTTATGGGCAACCGTATCGGCGCCGGGGTGGAGTATGCCAGACCAGAATATGGTCCGCCAGACGGTACCGACGCGCACACCATTAGAGCCGCGAGCCTATTTGCCCCTCGTGATGCGAAACGCCATTGGGCTAATACCGTGACATCCGAGGTAGTTCAAGATGCTTGGCTTGAGATTAAACATGAATCACCAGCAGAAGAGACTGGTGAGTATATTGATACTCTGTGCCTGCTTGGCTATCTGTGCTTTGCTTACCTGGATCAGCGACTCGCGGGCTTTTTCTTCCTCTGCGCAGAAAGAATCCGAGTTGATGGAACCCCGAGCTTTCCTGCCGCTTACCCTTAAGAACTATTCTCAACCTTTGCCGACTTTGCCTCTTTGCCGTCTGGGTGTAAATCAAGTGAACAGATCTCCGGCCGATTATCCTCCGCAAGATTTTAATCGCTTAAGGGTTGGATGGTATTTCAATTGGGGCACGTCCCTAAATCCGCCTAAACCCAATGGGATCAAGTATGCACAGTCCGTTTTTGTAAAGCAGTGGAAATGGTACAATGGACAGCTGGTGTTATATCATAGAGATGCGCCCTATGCTCAACCGTACACATATACGGTGAGTCCCTCAATACCTCAAATCAGGCAGATTGCCTCTGCCAATCCGGGTTCCTTATGGTTGATCGGGAATGAGATAGAACGACGAGATTGGGGGAATTCACCCGGACAGGGCCAGCAAGAGATACTCCCAGAAGTCTATGCAGTAGCATATCATGAGATTTATACGGCGATCAAGGAAGCTGACCCAACAGCGCAGGTTGCCAATGGGAGCATCATTGTGCCTACTCCATTGCGTCTTGAATATATGAGCCGTATGTGGGATGAATACCTGCGCCTATATGGGGAGCCGATGCCAGTTGATGTTTGGCAAATTCACGTGTATCTTGGCCCCGAAAAACGCAATAGTTGGGGTATAGATATTCCAGCAGGTATTGACGCTGAAGTGGGTATGTTCTATTTTGGAGATAATGACCCGAGAAATATTTTAGTTAATAAAGATTTCTCTTATGTGCCTGGCTTGGTGCGTGCTTTCCGGGCTTGGATGAAAGATCGGGGACAGCAGGATAAGCCGTTATACATCACGGAGTTTGGAGTGAGTATGCCCGATTGGGTATTGCCGGGAGAGTTTACATGGGAGAAAATAAGAGATGAGTATATGTATCCCGGCCTGGATTTCTTGCTGAATGCTAAAGATCCCGAATTGGGATACCCTGCAGACGAATATCGGTTGGTGCAAAGTGTTTGGTGGTGGAGTCTGGATGGGGACGGCGGGGAGTACGAAAACTATAGGTTCTACCAGTACTTCAATAGCAACCTCTTTTGGTCAGGTATTGGGCCGCCCACACATAGCCCTTACCCAATGGGACTTACGCCATTGGGCAACTATTGGATCAGCTATACTACAGTTTTGAGGGAAGAGGTGAATCTACGGCCTTTGAGAGTTGTGGCAGATCCGCCTGCGTTCTCAAATGGTGAGCCGATCACTGTTACATTGCGACTACAAGTTAGCAATAGCGGAAACATTGCTACCTCTCGGCCGTTTACTGTGACATTATATGACGATACAGACCAGCAAATTGGGAGCTTCCGGGTCAACAACTTGGAAGGCTGCGGAGGTGTGTTTGAGGCGCTTATGGCGTGGCCTGGTGTGACTCCAGGGGCCCATCGTATTCGGGTGCATGTAGACTCTGCTAATGAGATAATGGAAACAAGCGAAGATGACAACGAAGTCTTCGCTACACTACTTGTGGCCACATCAAAAATCTACCTTCCACTCGTGGTGAAACGATAAAGTATGACAAAGCCGGTATGGTGGATAATCTATTTTTGAGGACTTGTTCGTCTTAATAGCCAGACTTCTCCCTCAGCCCAAGACAGAGTCGCTTCTAAATGATAGTTTTCTTGGACATAATTCAATAGTTCCTGACCATGTTGTTCAATCCCCCACCTCCCGGGAAAGTAAACGATCCATACTGGCGATGCTTTTTCCAGGGCACTGACAATTTGGGGCTTTACTGTATCTATCATAAACCACGGATAACTGGTGGGAGCCCACAATTCGGGAGGTTTACATTGCGTCAAGTAGTACAGATTTGCCGTGGCTTCGTCGTCCGGAAGCACATAGATGCAGTCTGTTGGTCCGATGCGCTGACGAATTTCATTAGCTAGAGGCACAAGATCAGAGTATTCGTAGATTTTTCGGGGTTGGCCGCTGCGGAGAGCGTTATAAACAGGGGGTATGCCTGCGTAAAGCATCCACAACAGTGGTAATGAGCATACCAATCCCCTGATTAGGTAAAGGGAAGATTTAGATTTCCTACCTTCATAGAAAATATTTGCAAGTGTGGTGCCAGATACCCAAGCCAGAACGGGGAGGGAGGCCTGTAAGTGGAAAAATCCAAATCGGGGATAGATCATGAGGCTACTACTTACAAGTAGCACAAGCCCCAGTTCCTCTTGAATTCTACGGATGTCTTGGCGCCCCTGATTCAACAAATTCGCAATGAAAGGAGGCAGCATTAAGTAAGCAGGCACAAGAAGCCTGATATGGTCAACAGAAGGCCGTAGAGAGGCCCATTGAGTATAGTTATTAATAAAATTGAAAATAATCACCCAAAAAACGAGTTCTTTTAAGGTACCCGTCTGAAGCCAGTAATATATTGTGAATGCGCTGACAGGTAAAGAAACGCCAAAGAAAAGAAAGGCGATTTCCCAAAGTAGATACTGGGCTGGGCGACGAACACGCCAGCTGTTGAGAGAGTGCCATAGAGCGATTGCCAGAATAACTAATAGGGCATGTTGTTTAATTAATAGTGCTACTCCCAAAAGAAGACCAGTGGTAAAAAACAGATGAGTGTTGGTTCTGGATGGTATTAGAATACGCCATAAGATTACGAGCAGAATGTAGAGCGGAGCGAGGAACGTCTCGTGCCATAACTTGCTATATCCGAAAATAGGAGTCCATAACGCGAAAAAGAGCACTGAGAAAGTCCCAGATAGCCAGCCACCGCTTTCCCACCCTGCCCAAAATGTTAGCAAAGCAATGAGGCCGATCAACAGAACAAGGGTTAATTTGGCCGCTTCCAGGCTGTTGGATGCTAAAGGTTGTGCGGCCAGAAGTAAAAAGTACATCAACGGAGAATGCTCATCAGCGATGTTCTTATAGAGCAGGTAATTCTGCTGCATTAGCCACGGCTGAAGGATAACCCGGGGCCCAAGAGAAAGCGGTAGAATGTACAAATAGGCGTGTATTTGGGTTCCAACTGCCACGGCTGTAATGGCAATTGAAATCCAGCCGATTTTGTTGATGCGCATATGACTTTTCCAGGTTGTTTTGGATTTACTGAGCGATAATATAACTCAATAGACTCGCTTGTCAAGCCACAACCCTTAAGAGAAGATAAAGATTTGGCTATGCGGCCAAGGGGTGTTATTATCCTTGCGAGTCGTCCGAAAGCCTGTGGAATTCAACGATGAGACATCCCTGGCACACTCCAGTCAGCGCAAGTGATTGAGAGAAACCAATGGAAGATCGCAGGGCAGTCCGTCGGAGACATTTAAAAGAAGATAAGGAAATCCTCCTCGCCTACCTCTTCGGCTCCCAGGCCGAGGGGACCGCCGGCCCGCAGAGCGACTACGACATCGCCCTGCTGGTCCGCCAGCCCTCGCTGGCCCTGCAGGCCCGCCTGGCCCACGAAATCGGCATTATCCTGGGAACAGACCGGGTGGATGTGGTCCTCCTGAACCGGGCACCGGTGGAACTGGGCCTACGCGGTCATTGTTCAGGGGCAGTTGCTCTACCAGCGGAGCGTGGCCGAGCGGGTGGAGTTTGAGGCGAAGGTGCTCAGCCTCTATGCCGACTATCTCCCCATTCTGCGCCGCCAGCGGGAGGAAATTTTGAAAGATGTCGGAAAAGAAGCCCGAGTTCAACGGTATAGAGAGGCGCTTGGACGAACTGAGCGAACGCTTGCGGCGATGAAAACTAATCTGAAGAATATGGGCTTGTCTTGAGCGCGGCAATACAGTTTGACGGGGTTTCCAAAAAATTCATCCTCCACCACGAGCGCGCCCGTTCCTTCCAGGAACTGGCCGTGGGGCTCTTCCGGCGCAACAACTGCTCCCGCGAAGAGTTCTGGGCCCTGCGGGATGTGAGTTTCGCCGTGGAGCAGGGGGAGACGGTGGGCATCATCGGCCCCAACGGCGCCGGGAAGAGCACCATGCTGAAACTGGCCGCGCGGGTGATAGAGCCCACTTCGGGCCGGATCGCGGTGCGCGGCCGCATCGGGGCGCTCCTGGAACTGGGCGCGGGCTTTCACCCCGACCTGACCGGTCGGGAGAACATCTACCTCAACGGCTCCATTCTGGGCCTGAGCCGGGCCGAGATCCGCCGCCGTCTGGACGACATCATCGGTTTCGCCGAACTGGAGCGGTTCATAGACGTCCCGGTGAAGCACTACTCCTCGGGGATGTTTGTGCGCCTGGGCTTCTCCGTGGCCGTCCACACCGACCCGGAGATTCTGCTGGTGGACGAGGTGCTGGCGGTGGGGGATCAGGCCTTCCAGCGCAAGTGCCTGGAACGGATTGACGACCTGCGGCGGCAGGGGGTGACGGTCCTCTTCGTTTCCCACAGCGCCGACGCGGTGCGGGCCCTCTGCAACCGGGCCATCTGGTTGCACGAGGGCCGCGTGGTGGCGGATGATGCTGCCGAGGCGGTGGTGCGCCGGTACCTGGAGCACTCCTGGGGACGACAGACCGTGGCCCAGCCTGGCGGCGATGAGCGCCGGTGGGGCACCGGCCGGATTCGGATCATCCGGGTGCGGCTGCTGGACGGCGAGGGCCGGGAGCGGCAGCAGTTCCGGACTGGCGAGCCGCTGGTGGTAGAGATGCACTATCGGGCCGGGGAGCGGGTGGAGCGGCCCGTCTTCGGCCTGGCCATCCACCGTAGCGACGGCATCCACATCACCGGCCCCAACACTCAGTTTGCCGGCCTGGACATCCCCGCGGTGGAGGGGGAGGGTATTGTCACCTACGCCATCCCCGCGCTCCCTTTACTGGAGGGCCTGTACTACATTTCCGTCTCCACCCACAACTGGGAGGATACGGAGATGTTTGATTATCATGACCGGACGTATTCCTTCCGCGTCTTGTCAGTAGGAGGGGAAAGGTATGGAATAATTGCCAGCGGGGGAATATGGAACTGGCGGGACATGGTTCTATCTCCGGGATAATTTAGCAGGGTTGGAGAGGTATGAAACTTGAAGCAGTGGTTTGTTATTCCCTATCTTTCCCCGATCAAGAACCAATGGCGTATCTACGTCTCATTGCGCCTTTCCGTCAGGCGGGGATCCGTCTCATTGATGGTCTTCAGAACGGCCGCGCTGTCCCCGATCGCGTAATAGAAGGAGATGTAGTAATTATTCAGCGACAATTTCCTCAAAGGTTTGATGAGTATCAAGAAGTTGTCCGAATCGCAAGGCAGGAGCAAAAACCTGTTGTTTTTGATCTGGATGACCTGCTGTTTTTTCTCCCTGAAGATCATCCGGATAGGATAGAACACGGCTTTGCGCCAGCCTTATTACCTATGTTCCAAGCACTTCTGGAAGCAGATGTAGTTACTGTTTCTACACATAGGCTGCGCGATGTTCTGATTCAGTACAACGAAAGAATGGTAGTGCTTCCGAACTATTTTGACGATACCCTTTGGGACCTGGAACCTCCCCACCCGAAGAATCGCCGCGAAGAGGGCTTGATAATCGGTTATATGGGAACGAATTCCCACAAACCGGATCTGGAGCACATTGCTTCCGTCTTACTGGATTTAATTGAGCGGTTTCCCAAAAATATATTAATGAGCTTCTGGGGAACACCACCTCCTTCAGTACTTCGTTCGCTCCCGCAGGTACAATGGATCCCTTTTGGTATCCGTTCATACCCTGAGTTTGCCACTTGGTTCCAAACTCAATCAGCCGATATTTTTGTTGCCCCTCTTGTGGATAATTTATTCAATCGCTGTAAAAGCCCGCTGAAGTTCTTTGAGTACAGCGCATTAGGTGTGCCAGGAGTATTCAGCCGATTAGACCCATATGAAAGTGTGGTAAGGCATGGGCACAATGGATTTCTGGCTGCTACCTTGTCGGAATGGGAGGAATGCATAAGGAGCCTGGTTGAAGATGAGAGTCTAAGAGTCCGTATAGCGGCGGAAGCCCAGGCCACAATCAAAGAGAACTGGCTCTTATCTCAGAACATTTCCCGGTGGATAGAGACTTTTCAAACGGCCGTTAGGATTGGGGAAAAAGGGCCTGCTCGGGAACGCAATCCTGAATTAGAATTGCTAAGTTCCATTAACCAGCAATTGTTTGAAGCCTTTCAAGCGCTCACTGCACAGGTGACGGAACAGCATCAAACAATCCAAGCGCTCACTGCACAGGTGACGGAACAGCATCAAACAATCCAACGCCTAGAATCTGAGATCTTGGGCTATGTTCTCAGCCGAAGCTGGCGAATGACGCGTCCATTTAGAATTATAGCTAGAATGTTGGAAGGGCGTGGGCGAAGATGATCAGGGAAATCATAGATTACGTTATTATCAAACGAAGCGGATACTTTGACCCTGCGTATTACCTCTTGCGCTATCCGGATTGTCGTCTTGCGGATGTGGACCCATTGTGGCATTTTGTCCGGTATGGGTGGAGGGAAGGAAGAAACCCCTCCCCAGAGTTTGACACTGCTTATTACTTGCAACACAATCCCGATGTTAGAGCTGCCCATGTAAACCCTTTGGTACATTACATCAGATTTGGACGTAAAGAAGGGCGCCTTCCAAAGCCAGGCCAGGAGGTCGCGTACCAAACCAGGTTTTCTGTTAATATAAAGCGAATGAATTGCTTCCAGAAAATTATCTATATTATTGGAGTGAAAGTCTACTGGATAATTCCGGCTAAGTATCGTCAACATATATTGCAATGGCTATATGCCAACTTGGGTTTCTTGTTCAGAGGGATGCCCGATTATGAGGGATGGCTTGTTGCCCGCCGATTCCCTGAGGGCAGTTTGTATACGGTCACCAATCTGTTGGACATCAACATAGTAGAGCCGGCTCGTGAGCCAGAAGGGGAAATTGCCATTCATCTCCACGTTTTTTATCCCGATCTGGCGGAGGAACTTGCTGAGTACCTCAGGAATATGCCGTTTCCTTATGACCTTTATATCTCCGTAGTCGCAGAACATGCATTAGAGACCTGCCGGCGGGTATTTGCTAATTTGCCTATGTGCCGCAAGATAGACGTACGGCTTGTTTCCAACCGTGGCCGGGATCTTGCTCCCATATTTTGCACTTTTAGTGCCGAACTTTCCCGTTACGATTATATAGCCCATTTTCATACCAAAAAGTCGCTTTATAATAGAGGGGCAACTGAAGGATGGCGTGAATATTTATATCGCAGTTTGTTGGGTAGCGAAGAGGGAGTACGGAAGATTTTCCGATTGCTGCAAGAAGGCTATGGGATTGTATATCCCCAAAATTATATTCTTCTGCCCTATTGGGCAAACACGTGGTTGGCTAACCGGGATTCGGGTAGAACATGGTGCGTACGGCTGGGCATTTACGACATCCCTCGTGGTTATTTTGATTATCCTGCCGGTTCTATGTTTTGGGCGCGGGGGGAGGCACTGGCTCCGCTATTTAAAGCGGGGATTCGTCTTGAGGATTTTCCTGAAGAATCCGGGCAAACGGACGGTACTCTGGCTCATACAATAGAGCGACTCCTCGTACTATGTTCTCTTAAACAGGGTATGCGACCTGCTATCATACGGGACGAGGAACACCCAAGTTGGTCCGCATGGCGTTTTGACCAATATGTAAGCAGGCCGTATCATACGATAGTTGCTACATTTGATGTTCCGCATATCAAATTGATCGTTTTTGATATTTTTGACACACTGCTTTCCCGCCCTTTACTGAATCCAGAGAGCGTTAAAAACATTGTGACACAGCGGATTGAAGGTGAGGTTGGTCTTCTTTATCATCAATATCGGGGCGTGGCTGAAGAACTGGCGCGCCGAGAAAAGGGCCGAGATGTAGGGATAGACGAGATTTATGTTTGTCTACGCCGCCTAACTGGCCTTCCTGGACCCCTCGTGGAAGAATTAAGAAGAACCGAAGAGATGATAGAAGAGGCCAGCGTTGAGCCTCGTTGGGAAGTAGTTGGGTTATTCCAAGAGGCTTTGAAGTCAGGGAAGCTCGTGGCGCTGGCCACCGACATGTTTCTGCCGCGCACAACAATTGAACGATTTTTACACAAATTTGGGATCGAGGGGTGGGCAGAATTGTTTGTATCTAACGAGATTGGCTTACGGAAAGACACTGGGGCTCTATATGAACATATTTTATCAAAGTATGGCCTTAAGCCCCATCAAATGTTGATGGTAGGTGATGATGAGCGAGCAGACGTTCAAATCCCCTGCGATATGGGTGCTGCTTTTTTGCATGTCTTGAGGCCGGTGGAATTGGCCCGAGGTTTGCCGAGATTTTCCAATCTGATTACTGAGCACGAACAAAAAGATGACCTGGATGCTCAAATCACTTTGGGTTTAGTCGTGCGCAAAATTTTTGCTCCAATTACATACCAGAATTTTGATCCCGCCTCATTCGTGCAAGTAACGCCTTATAATTGGGGATATAGTCTAGTAGGGCCTTTGTTAACCAGTTTCGCTCAGTGGCTTCTGGAACAAGCTCGGGAAGACGGTATTGAACGATTGTATTTCCTTGCCCGTGAAGGGCGATTGATGAAGGAGGTATATGAGTGTTGGGTCCAGGGGATACCAGAAGCACCCCGATCTGAATATCTGGTTATTTCCCGTCGCGCAGCGGGGGTGGCCGCAATTTCTAGGTTTGAAGATATTGTTGAAATTGCGCAGACCATTTACTTTCCTAATACTCTTGAGAACTTCTTGTATACTCGCTATGGACTAATGCTTGACGAAGAACAGTGGCAGGAAGTTGAAAAAACGAGCGGATGGCATCGGGATAGCATTGTGAAAGTCCAGAACCACAAAGTTGGGCACCTCATTCCCCTCTTGCGCTTCCTTTCGCCTGAAATCTTTGCTCGAGCGGAGAAGGAGCGCTGGGCTCTCCTGCAATATGTGAAGCAGAAAGGGTTGGCCCGCGATGGCCGCCAGGCGATAGTAGATGTTGGCTACGGTGGTTCGGTTCAGGGATATTTAAACCACCTTCTACCCCAGAAAGTGCACGGATACTACTTGATGACGGACGAGCGGGCTGTCAAGGTCGCACAAACCTATGAGGTGATCATCCGAGGATGTTTTTGCGAGAATATTGTGATGCAATCACCGCATGCTCCTGCTATGGCCCGGTATAGTTTTGATGTTGAAAAGTTGTTAAGCTCAGCTGAGCCGCAGCTAGAGTTTTATGAAATAAATGCAGACGGAGAGGTTCAAGCCTGTTATCGCGACTTATACCCGGTAGAAATAGAAGCGGCTAGCATAAGAGAGGAAATTCGGAGAGGGGCTCTGGATTATGCGAAAGATGCTCGTAAGGTTCGGGAAACCTTGTTCCCTGGTTTCCGGCCGTCCTGTTGGACTGCTCAAATGCTGCTGGAGGCTTTCTTGATCGGTAAGTCTGCAAGGGAATCGGATTTATTATCAAAAATCGCTTTAGATGATCACTATTGTGGGCGAGGAATAGTGCTCTGATGGGAGTGCCAATTCGACAATTTTTCCCAAGCATCTGGTTGAGAGATTTCCGGACAAAGGTGGAGTTTGATGAATTTGCTCCCCAATTAGCCGCGGTTTTTTCCGTATTTGATTGGATTGACGATCGGCTGCTTTACTCCCGTCACAGTTTTACCTACCCCGCTTACTGTTCAGCCTGTGAGCAAGTTACTCAGATGCGGATAGACTGGCTTTTCGGGGGATGGAGCAATGTTACACCCTCTGTGCACCCTGCATGGACTGAAACAAGCGTATGTGTAAAATGCGGCTTGAATAGCCGCATGAGAGCCTTGTTGGACTTTTTGAAAACCCGCTGTGACTTGAGAAAAATTCGGAGCGCCTATATTGCAGAGCAGCTTACCCCTTTTTACCGGATTTTGAAGCGCTTATTTCCTTCACTAACAGGCAGTGAGTACTGTGGGCCCCATCATAAAAGTGGCAGTCGGGTGTTTATTCAACGCTATCTGCGTTGGGTCCGGCATGAGGATTTGACTACTCTCTCTTTTGCCGATAACAAATTTGACCTGGTTGTCACGCTGGATGTTTTTGAGCATGTCCCTGATTATCGCAAAGCCTTTGCCGAAATTTACCGGGTTCTTCGCCCGGACGGCTGGCTGGCTTTCACCATTCCGTTTTTCTACGATTTGGAAACAACCCGCATTCGGGCTATAGTCAATAGTGATGGTAGCATTATCCACTATTTACCCCCTGAGGTTCACGGCAATCCTCTTTCTGGTGAGGGTTCGTTGTGCTTCCAAAATTTTGGATGGGACATATTGGACACTCTTAGAAATGTGGGATTCGCTGATGCTCGTGCGGCCCTGTATTGGGGACCCTGGCAAGGACACCTTGGTTATCCTTTCTTCGTGTTCTACGCCATCAAATAGTCTGATCCTGCTCCGTGGAGCTCAGGAATGAAGAGAATCGCCTGGCTGGTGGCCTTGCTTTCCATCACGCTGGTGATGGTCCCACCTTACTCCCGGCTAACACAGGCCGATGGCCCGGCTACTCGCTATGTATCTACGACCGGCACTGATAACGGGGACTGCACCTCTCCAACTGCACCCTGCCGTACTATCCAGTATGCGGTCAATCAATCTGCCTCCGGGGATCGGATTCTAGTTGCGCAGGGCACATATACCTACGATTCTGGGAAAGATCCTTGTTCTTTCCTTCAGAACCGGGCAGTAGTCTGTTTTGTGGACAAACGCCTGACTATCCTGGGAGGCTATTCGGAGACCGATTGGTCAATAGCCAATCCTGTGGCGAATCCAACGATTATTGACGGAGAGAATACTTACCGTGGGGTTGCTGCGATCGGGTATAACACAACCACGGCCCATCTCCATATGGAAGGCTTTACGATCCAGAATTGCCGGGTTCAAGGACCTACTTACCTGAACCCCTATGATCCCAGTGGAGTCGGCGGAGGGATGTTGGTACAACATGCCTCCGTCACCCTCAAAAATGTAATTTTCAGAAACAATCGGGTATTTGGGCAGAATACAAGTTTTGGTGCTGGTGGTCAGGCGGATGGAGCAGCCGTAAGGATTGAAGATCCCCCACCAGGTATTGTAACTCTTTTGCAGCACGTTGTATTTGAAGGGAACGCTTCCTATGGAGGAAGCGGTCCCGAGCGAGGGGGTGTAGCATTTGGGGCTCTGTTTATTTACAAAGCCAATGTGGTCATTGAAGACGCCGTGTTCACAAACAATCTGGCTCAGGCGGGGAACTCAACGGGTAGCGGGCAATACGGCACTCCACCTTACTCGGATGCACTGGGCGGCGCAATTGCTGTTGAAGAAGGTACGGTTACATTGCGACGAGTAATCGTAACAGGAAATCAAGTTAAAGGCGGGAATGCTTCTATGTATGGTGGGGGGGCATACGGCGGGGGTATTTTTGTGGAAGATTTCGGCAACAATACTACTTTCTTAACTATTAGCGATTCTTATATAGCCAATAATATCGCTATTGGCGGAAGTGGGACGAATGGCGGTAACGCTGCAGGTGGAGGAATAGACGTGGATAGCGCTACCGTAACAATTGAGCGCACAAGTATTATCTCTAATACAGTACTCGGAGGGAACGGAACAAACCCTGGCCCTGGGGCTGGAGGGGGCCTGTATGCTTTCGCTGTCCGTCCAGGCTCATTCCCGGTAGTTCTCAGAAATCTCGTGGTTGCAGGCAATTTAGCAGATCAAGGTGCTGGGGGAACTCATCCGGGCAATGGAGGTGGCGGCGGCATTGTTATTCACGGAGTACAGGCAAATATGAGTCACGTCACGATCGCCCAGAACCGACTTGGTCCTACGCTGGTCTTGGGACAGGGGCTATTGATTCAGCCCTGGCCTTCTCCGTTAGATCCCCGATTCCCGGCATCAGTAACGCTGAATTACAGTATTGTGTCGGATCACAGGGCAGGTAACCCTTCAGCGCCAGCTATCATAGTCCAGCAGGGAAGTACGCTGGCGTTCAACCAGGGAATATTCGCTGGCAATTCCAAAAACATAAACACTGATGGACTGCCTGTGCCAGTGGGTGCGATCAGTGGCCTGGAGACGATGCAGCCTGCTCCATCCATTGGTTTTATTGCTCCAGGACCGCCATATTACAACTATCATCTCCGGCAAAACTCGGCATCCAGGGATCAGGCAACAGGTAGTGCCATTACAGACGATATTGACCGAGAGAGCCGTCCATATGGTAACAAATCAGATTTCGGTGCAGATGAATATCACCCGTTCCAACTAACATTTGTTCCAGGAAACGCGGTTATACGCCTGGATTGGAGCGCCGGAAGCGGTGTGCTCCAAGGTGGTGTGGGACATTATATGCTGCATCTGGTTTCGTGTGAAGAGGGCGCAAGCCCACCGCAGGAGGTTGGATGTGGACAATCTGTGAACGTTGGGACTGCCACCACTTTTACCTTGACAGGGCTGACGAACTTTAAGCACTACGTAATTCAAATCTACGCTTATGACCCTACGGGTAATCTAATCGCGACCTCAGAACAGGTTGTGGCCTTCCCAACCACGATTTTTGTATTTCTGCCCCTGGTTCTCAAATGAGAGAACCCTCCGTACTGCTTGTCATCCCTACCTGGAGTGGGGGAAATTGGTTGCTTCATTGCTTGGAGTCATTATCCAAGCAAACATACACCGATTTCCGAGCAGTCGTTGTGATCAACGGCAAACAGGGTAGAACGGAAGAAGCGGTATTGGGGCAATTGGGTCTCCGTCTTATAGTGAACGCTGAAAACTTGGGCTTCGCAGCCGCTGTCAACCAGGGTATTCGGACGTCTAAAAGTCCGTATATTGGTGTTTTAAACGATGATGCTTTTCCTGAACCAGGGTGGCTGGAAGCATTAGTTAGCACGATGGAACGCGACTCACGAATTGGTGCTTGCGCCAGTCTGATGGTGTTTGCTCACCAGCCAGATGTTGTCCAGAGCGCTGGGGTCGCAATAGATCGGGCTGCGATTGCATGGGACAGATTGCGAGGACGGCCGATCACTGAGGCGGGAGGGGAATGTGAGGTATTTGGTGCTTCCGCTGGTGCGGCTCTGTATCGCCGGAAAATGCTGGAAGAAATTGGCCTCTTTGATGAACGCTTCTTCGCTTATCTGGAAGATGTGGATTTGGCGTGGCGAGCTCAAATCGCAGGATGGCGCTGCCAATACGTCCCCCAGGCGGTAGTCCGACATTTAACCAGCGCCAGTTTTGGAGAGGACTCTCCTCTGAAGAAACAACTGAAAGCCCGTAATAAGGTGTGGATGGTCATAAAGAATGCACCTGCTTCGGATTTCCCGCTCATCTTCTTCTATGATTGGGCCGCTGTCTTGTATGCACTTGTGAAAAACAAAGATATTAATCCCTTGAAAGGCCGTTTGCAAGGTTTAAAGAGAGCACACCTTTTCCTAAAAGATCGAAAACCGGGCCGGCCCAGAGTTTTGGAACCGTTGGTTCCTCCATGGCAAGTCCCTCAAAGGTGGGGAGGATGATTTGGGCGCTGCGCGCCGCGATGCAGCGACTGCTGGATGAGCCCGACCTGCTCCCCCGCCTGCGTGCAGGCGTCCGGCCGCCGATGACCATGGAGGAGCACGTGGACCGGCTGGAGGCGCTCTACGCCGGGTGTGTTCCAATTTCGTCGGGCCTGGCCGCGTTGCAGGACAACTGCTCGCAGTTGTCCTGCAACTATCGTTGACAGAACCCCCTCCTCGTGGTAGAATCCCCCACGGACCACTCCATTGGTCATTTGTCATTGGTCATTTCGTCATTGGTCATTTGGCCTTGAAACTCATCATCCAGATTCCCGCCTACAACGAAGAAGCCACCCTTCCCCAGACCCTGCGCGACCTGCCCCGTTCCCTGCCGGGGGTGGACCGGATAGAGGTGCTGGTGGTGGACGACGGCTCTACCGACCGCACCGCCGAGGTGGCGCGGGAAGCGGGGGCCGACCACGTCGTCCGGCTGAAGCAGAACCAGGGGCTGGCAGCAGCGTTCTCCACCGGCCTGGAGACGGCGCTCCGCCTGGGCGCCGACATCATCGTCAACACCGACGCCGATAACCAGTACCTCGGGGAGGACATCGCCCGGCTGGTCCGGCCCATCGTGGACGGCCAGGCCGACATCGTGGTGGGTGACCGGGGGGTGGCCGCGCTGGAGCACTTCTCCCCCCTCAAGCGGTGGCTCCAGAAGTGGGGCAGTTGGGTCGTGGGACGGGCCGCCGGCATCCCCATCCCCGACGCCACCAGCGGCTTCCGTGCCCTCAGCCGCGAGGCCGCCCTGCGCCTCACCGTCCTCAGCGACTACACCTACACCCTGGAGACTCTCATCCAGGCCGGGGCGCGCAAAATGCGGGTCGTCTACGTCCCGGTGCGCACCAACCCCCAGACCCGACCGTCCCGTCTTATCCGCAGCATCCCTTCGTTCCTGGCCCTCTCCGCTGTCACCATCGTCCGGTTCTACACGATGTACCGTCCCCTGCGGGTCTTCACGACGGTGGGGGGCGTGCTCATCGCCGGAGGACTGGCCCTGGGCCTGCGGTTTCTCTATTTTTACCTACAGAGTCAGGGCAGCGGCCACGTCCAATCCCTCATCCTGGCTGCCATCCTGACCATCGTGGGCTTTCAGGTCTGTCTCATTGGTCTGGTGGCGGACCTCATCCAGATGAACCGGAGGATGCTGGAGGAAATTCTGTACCAGGTGCGACGGGATCATTTGGGGAGTGAGGATGACCCGCGAAGGACGGCGTGAGGAAGCACTTCGGGCCGCCGAAGCGTGCGCGGCTCTGTTGAAAGAACGGTTCGGGGCTCGTCGGGTGGTGCTCTTCGGTTCCCTGGCCGGAGATACTGCTGACCGTGATTTCTCGGATGTGGACCTGGCCGTAGAAGGACTGCCGCCGGAAGAATTCTTCCGGGCCTATGCCGCCTGCTGGAACCTGATGCCGCCGGGCCTGGCCCTGGACTTAGTCCCTCTGGAAAGGGCCTCTCCGGAACTCCGGGCCCGCATTCTGGGAGAGGTCAAAATGCCCGAGAGACCGCTGGAGGCCCTGAAAAGTCTTGTGGACGATGAACTGACCGCCCTGGGACGGGTGGTCGGGCGAATGGAGACCCTGCTGGCACAACGGGGCCAGGAGTCCCCGAATTGGGTGGAACTGTATGCCATCGCCGGAATGCTCCACGAATTCTATACCGGGGTGGAGCGCATCTTTGAACGCATCGTCCGGGGGCTGGGTGAGGAAGTGCCCAGGGGGACGTTCTGGCACGCCGACCTGCTGGCCCAGGTCGCCAGTGCGCAGGAAGGAAGACGGCCAGCCATCGTGAGGGAAGCCCTGCGGGGGCGCCTGGAAGAATATCTGCGCTTCCGGCACTTTTTCCGACACGCCTATGGCTATACTTTAGAGTGGGACCAATTGCGCTGGCTGGCGGAGTCGCTGGGGGAGACCTTCGCTCAGTTGCGGGAGCAGATAGGGGACTTCTTTACTGCTCTGGAAACCGGGCACGATGATACCGGGGATTGAACCGGCACTCCGCTTCGCTTCGTGCCTGACTACAAGCCGCAGGCTGACAGCCTGCGCTACCCTTGTCACCGTGTAGCGCCGGCCGCCAGGCCGGTACAGGCTGACAGCCTGCGCTACTGGGCCGGTGTAGCGCCGGCCGCCAGGCCGGTACAGGCTGACAGCCTGCGCTACCCTTGTCACCTGTGTAGCGCCGGCCGCCAGGCCGGTACAGGCTGACAGCCTGTGCTACCCTTGTTATCCGTGTAGCGCCGGCCGCCAGGCCGGTACAGGCTGACAGCCTGTGCTACCCTTGTCACCTGTGTAGCGCCGGCCGCCAGGCCGGTACAGGCTGACAGCCTGTGCTACCCTTCGGTCGTCCGTCGTCTGTAGTCTGTGGTCTGTCGTCCATCGTCCATCAGGGAGGAAGATGCAGTGGGGCCGTCCGTATCTTCCCGCAGTCTGCTGGTCTTCTGCTCGGTCCTCAGCCTGATCGTCGGCGCACTGATCGGTTATTTCACCCCCCACCCCCGCGGTCGGCCCATCACGGTGACCACCCCGGAGCCCACTCCAACCCCCACCCCCACGCCCACCCCCGCGCCCCTGCGGGTCTACGTCTCCGGAGCGGTGCAGGCGCCGGACGTCTACCTGCTCCCGCCCGGGAGTCTGGTGCGGGACGCGATCCGGGCCGCCGGAGGGCCCGCCCCGGAGGCCGACCTGGACCGCATCAACCTGGCGCGCGAACTCGCCGACCAGCAGCAAATCTACGTCCCCCGACGGGGGGAAGAGAGCCCCATCCCCACCCTCTCTGGGGGCGTCCCCACCCGCACCGAGTCCGCTGCCCCGCGCATCAACATCAACACGGCCACGGTGGAGGAACTCCAGCAACTCCCGCGCGTGGGACCGGCGCTGGCCCGGCGCATCGTCGCCTACCGGGAGATGTACGGGCCCTTCAAGACCCCGGAGGACCTGATGCAGGTCTCGGGCATCGGGGAGGCGATCTTCGCGGCGATTCGGGATTACATCACGGTGGAGCCGTGAGTGGACGACGGACCACAGACCACTGACCACAGACGACGGACGACAGACGACAGATCACGGACGACGGACGATAGACCACTGACCACAGACGACGGACGACAGACGACAGGCCACGGACGACGGACGATAGACCACTGACCACAGACGACGGACGACAGACGACAGGCCACGGACGACGGACGATAGACCACTGACCACTAACGGCTAACGGCTAACGGCTAACGACTGAATACCGGCTTCCGTCGCTGACGATCTCCACCGTCCCCCGGTCCGCGATCTGGTAGACCAGAGCGTCCCCCAGACGTCGGTCCCTGGTCGGGCGTCCCGGAGTCAGGAAATCGCCTGCCGGGACAACCACCACTTCGGGGTCCACCCATTTCAGGAAGCGGTCCGTCAGGGCCAGAGTCCCCCCGTGGTGCGGCGCCTTCAGGACGTCGCAACGCAGCCAGGCCCCCGCGTCCGCCAGCGCCTCCTGCCCGCCTTTCCCCACGTCCCCCGTCAGCAGGAAACAGACCGAACCGTAGTCCAACCGTACCACCACGGAGTTGTCCCGGCCCGCCAGTGGGAGGGGGCCGGGATGGAGGACGGTGAGCAGAAGCCCGTCGTCCAGGGTCATCTGCAGGCCCCGTTCCCCCTGCCAGACCTCTTGTACCCTCTCCGAAACCACCCGCCGCCAGCGGTTGCAGATGGCACCCGCGCAGCCTTCGTCGCGGGCAATCAGGTGGCGGACGGGGTACCGTTCCAGCACCGCGATCAGGCCCGGCAGGACGTCGTCGGCGGGACGGGTGAGGACGACCAGGTCCAGGTCGTGGTCCCAGAAGGGCATCCGGCGGCCCAGGGCAGAAAGGAGCCCCGTTGTCCCGGGCGCTCCGCCCACCAGTACCTGCCGCCCCGACGGAGTGCGGATGAAGACGGCGTCCCCGCCCTCCACGTCCAGGAAGACCACGTGCAACCGGCCGTCGGGCAGGGAGAAGCGGGCAACCCCCGCCAGCAGGAGGAGGAGCGCGGCGGTGCCCAGCAGGAGACGGTCGCTCAGGCGCCCCGTCAGACTGCCCCAGAGGGCGCGCAGACGGGCTCGCGTCTGGGGGTCTGCAACGACGGTGAGCGCGCCGATTCCGCCGTAGAGGGCCCACGTCCCCGCCGCCGTCATCCGGCCCACGTCCACCCACGCGTAGGGGATGCCGGCCGCCCACCGGACGACCTCTATGGTGTACGTCAGGAAGAGCCAGGCCACCCAGCCCAGGCACTGCCCCAGGGGAAGCCAGAGCAACCCACCCAGGGTCGCCAGTCCGCCCCAGATCATCACCGCGGGCTGCGCCGGAAGGATCAGGAAGTTGGTCAGGAGGGAGACGAGGGAGAGGCGGCGGAAATAGTAGAGGGTCAACGGGAGGGTGGCAATCTGTGCGGCCAGGGTGACCAGCAGGGCATCGGAGAGAAGGCCCATGGCCTGCCGGGCCTGCTCCTCGGAGGTCACACGGGTCAGGAGACGGAGGGCCCCGTGCTGGAACCGGTCCACGTAGAGCACCAGCCCCAGGGTGGCGGCGAAACTCAACTGGAATCCGACGTCCCACAGGACCAGGGGGTTCCAGAGGGTCATCCCGACCGCCGCGGCGGCCAGGGATGCGGGGACGTAGGTGGGGCGGCCCAGGTTTCGTCCCACCAGGTAGAGGATGCCCATGACGGCGGCCCGCACCACCGACGCCGACGCCCCCACCAGCAGGGTGTAGAGGGCAATGCCCGCGATGGACGGCCAGACGGCCCGTCGGGGTCCGAACCAGCGGCGGAAGACCTGGTAGAAGAGGCCGCTGATGATGGCGATGTTGAACCCGCTGATGGCGACGATGTGGCTGGTGCCCGTGGCGGCAAAGGCTTCGTTGACGTCCTTCGGGATGCCGCCCTCCACCCCCAGGAGGATACCGGTCAGGAGGGATGCGGCCGGCTCGTGGAGGATGCGGCCGATCACCGCCTGGGCGCGCTGCCGGAAGGAGAGGAGGACGGCCTGGAGTACGTTCACCGTCCCCTTCCCCACCCGGACGGCCTGGGCCCGCCGGACGAGGGAGAAGATTCCCTGGCGGGCCAGGTACTCGCGGTAGGAGAAGTCGGCGAATTCGGGCGGGGTCTGCAGGAGGCCGGTGACCTGCAGTCGGTCGCCGTAGGCGAAGGTGGGGTAGCGGGGGAGGTAGACCAGGGCGGTTCCCCGGACGGGGACCCGCTGGCCGTCGGGGAGGGTGAGGGATTCGGCCCGCAGGCGCACGCGGGTGACGGTATCCCGTTCGTCCGGCGCGGCGGCGATGGTCCCCTCTATGAGGACGGGGCCGACGTCGTTGTAGTGGGCCAGGGCGTTGGGGGGAAGGCGGGGGAGGGCGACGAGGAGCCGTCCTGCCCCCAGCGCGGCCACCAGGAGGAGGGCGCAGAAGGAGCGGATGGGGGGCTGATCCCGCCAGCCAATCCCGACGACGACGGCCGCCAGTCCGAGGAGGAGCAGGGCCTGCCAGGGCGGATGGAAGGCCTTGCCCAGCGCGATACCCGCCAGCCACGCGATGGCCCCGTAGACCAGCGTCATGCTGCTCCCCCAATGGTCTCCGGAATACAGCCCGTATTATATGCCGAAGGGCAGGAGAGGGCAAGCGGGAAATGACCGATGGGGAAATGACCAATGACCAATGACGTAATGACCAATGACAAATGACCAATGACAGAATGACCAATGAGAAAATGACCAATGACGGAATGACCAACGGGCAGATGGTCAGCATTTCAGCCCGACGGTAAACCGTCGGGCTGATTCAGCAAAGCCCTGCGGGCTGTTTGGAGACCCGAAGGGGCTTTGTAGAATCAGCCCGACGCTTATGAACTTTAAGAAATTCGTTCAGACATCCCACTATGGGGGTCTGGCTACCTGATGGTTGGATGGAAGACGCTCCCGGCGACTTCCCATTGACCCCTCTCATCCCCCCTGGCCCCCCTTCTCTCCCC